>ULPS01001440.1_pt1 | contig 10976 bp, 7 predicted proteins | sample 1953711 | NCBI WGS metagenome assembly ULPS01 (sample SAMEA4835635, study PRJEB28245) | human gut metagenome | biome: gut microbiome; material: fecal sample | place: Denmark | collected 2008 | reverse complement strand
CCACGACCGTGCAAAAATGGACGCTTACCGCGCTGCCATGGAGCCGTGGGCAAAAGGAAAAATTTCGATGTTCTACTCCAGCCCGCATTACCTCGAGCATGTCCCGGAACACGTTTCCAAGGGCCATGCCGTGAAAAAACTCTGCGAGCTTCTTCAGATTCCGCTTGCCAACACCGTGGCTGCCGGAGATCAGGAAAATGATATTTCGATGATCGAGGCAGCTGCCGTCGGTGCCGCCATGAAAAATGCGACCGATGCCGTAAAGGCGAGTGCCGATTATATCACGGAAAACGACTGCAATCACAGCGGCGTGGCGGAGATTCTTCGTAAGTTTATCCTTGCCTGATTCTGTTTCTGTGTCAGGAAACCTTCTTTTTCTTGTTTTCTTTGGCACTTTTTCCGAATTCTGTAAGATTTTACTTTCTTTTTTGTTGAAACTGTATTACAATAGTTTCAAAGGACGGCATTTGAAAGGAGACTTGAATCGAGATGTCACGAAAATCAAAACGTATTCTGCTTACTCTGGCTTCTGCCGCTGTCGGCGCAGCCTGCGGTGCGGCAGTCTATTTTATCCGGAAAGGAAAAGCAGATCTTGAAACAGATTTTGACGATTTTAAAGACGAATTTGAAGAGGAAGAGCCTGCTCCTGCTGAACGTACTTATACGACCCTTCCGAAAACGAAAGGTGCGGAGGATGCTGCACCGGATCCGGAATCTGCAGCTTGCAATAAAGGTTCCGAAACAGCTGATACAGAAGCTGAAAGCGAAACCGCAGAGTCCGAAGAAGAAGACGCTGAAAAAGAAAGCTGTGCGGATCGTGAAGTTTCTCCACAGGAAGAAAGCGAAGTAACCACAGAATAAAACCCAAAAACAGAATATAGAAACATAAGGAAGTAATTCCTGGGGAGGGAAACCTCCCCTTTTTTATGGAAAGGAGATTGTTATGGAACTTGCAAAACGCGATGACGTTCCTGTAGAACTTACCTGGGACCTGTCTTTAATTTATCCAACCGAAGAGGCCATGCTGGCTGATGCGCAGAAAATGAAAGAATTAAGTCTTTCTATGGAAGCATCCTACAAAGGAAACCTCACCGATGCAGCCACGATCAACCACTGCCTCGACGATTACCAGGAGGTCTACCGTCTGATCACACTGACCGCCAACTACTGCGATCTCGCCGTCTCTGTCGACTATTACAACAGTGCAAACCAGACGCGCAACGACCGCATCAACAGCCTGATCTCTGAGATTTTCAGCCGTCTCACCTTTATCGAGAGCGAGCTTTCCGAACAGTCCGAGGATGTTTTGAACGAGGCCATGCAGCAGTCAGATACGAACCGCTGCTATCTCGCCGAGATTCTCCGCAACAAGGCACACCGCCTGAGTCCGGAAACCGAACGTGCCATTTCCGCTCTGTCCCAGACCTTCTCGGCTCCGTACCAGATCTACAACATGGCAAAGCTTGCCGATATGAAATTTGATTCTTTCACCGTAAACGGAACAGAATATCCGCTCGGCTACTCCCTGTTTGAGGATAATTACGAGTACGAAAAAGACACCGATATCCGCCGCAGTGCATTCTCCGCCTTTTCTACAAAAATCAGACAGTACGAAAATGTAACGGCAGCTGCTTACAATGCCCAGCTGCAGACAGAAAAGACCATGGCCACGCTGCGCGGCTTCGATTCCGTCATCGATTCTCTGCTGTTCCCGCAGCAGGTCAGCCGTGAGCTGTACAACCGCCAGATCGATCTCATCACCACCCGCCTGGCTCCGCATATGCGCAAATATGCCCGCCTGCTGAAAAAGGTTCACAACCTTGACCGCATGACCTTCGCCGATCTGAAAATCGCCGTCGACCCGGAGTACGATCCGTCTGTCACGATCGAGGAATCAAAACAGTACATCGAAAAAGGCCTTGCCATTCTCGGTGATGATTACGTTTCCATGATTCAGGAGGCCTACCAAAAACGCTGGGTTGACTTTGCACAGAACCAGGGAAAATCCACCGGCGGTTTCTGTGCCAGCCCGTACGGAAAAGGTTCCTTTATTCTCTTAAGCTGGAATAACCGCATGGCAGATGTTTTCACGCTGGCGCATGAACTCGGCCACGCCGGCCATTTCCGTCTCTGCAACGGCGCACAGGCGATTCTCGATACCGAGGTTTCCTCTTATTTTGTCGAGGCGCCGTCTACCATGAACGAGCTTCTGATGGCTCATTATCTGCTGAAAACGACCCCGGACAAACGGTTCCGCCGCTGGGTTTTAAGCTGTATGATCAGCAACACATATTATCATAACTTCGTCACCCATCTGATGGAGGCTGCTTACCAGCGCGAGGTTTACAAGCTCATCGATGCCGGCGACAGCGTACAGGCTGAGACGTTAAGCAGCATTATGAAAGAGACCCTGCAGAAGTTCTGGGGCGATGATGTGGAAATTTCCGATGACGCAGCACTCACCTGGATGCGCCAGCCGCATTACTATATGGGACTTTACTCCTACACCTACAGCGCCGGACTGACCGTTGCCACACAGGTCTGCAAGCGCATCGAAACCGAAGGCCAGACCGCTGTCGATGACTGGAAAAAGGTACTGACCGCCGGAAGCACGAAGACACCGGAAGCGCTGGCAAAAATGGCCGGCGTTGATATCTCGACGGATGCACCGCTTCTCGATACGATCGAGACGATTGGATCGATCATCGATGAGATCTGCGAGCTGACCGAAGAGCTGGGCTGCTGATCCTGTCCGCATTGTAACTCTCTATCAAACAGTAAAAACGGATTGTTCCGTCAGTTTTTGTTACTGGCGAAGCAATCCGTTTTTTTCATATCTTTTTTCACGCATTCCAGCACTTTTTCAGAATCGCAGCTGCCTCTGCAATCTCCTCCTCAGAAAGCCCGGCGTACCCAAGCAGCACTGTGCCGCCCTGTGCGGGATCTGCGGCAGCGCCGATGCAGTACCGTTCCAGCCCGTACACGCGCACACCATCCTCTTTTGCCCGCTGCACCGCCTCCGCTTCGGAGAGTCCTCTCGGCAGGTGGACCAGCACATGGACGCCCGCATTCTCGCCGGACACCGTGTACTCCCGCCCAAACTCCTTCAGAAGCCGGATCAGCAGGTCGTGTTTCCCTTTATACTGTGCACGCATCCGGTTCAGATGGCGCTCGAACGCGCCGCTCCGCATAAACTCTTCCAGAATCTTCTGGTCCGTCTTCGAAACTGTCGCGGAAAAGCATCTTCCGTTCTCCTCGTAGGCAGGCAGCAGCGTCTCCGGCAGCACCATGTAGCTGATGCGGATGGACGGCGCAATCGCCCGCGAAAACGTTCCAAGATAGATCACTTTTCCCTCTGTGTCATTGCCCTGCAGTGCCGGGATCGGGCGGCCCTTGTAGCGGAATTCACTGTCGTAATCATCCTCAATCAGATACCGCCCATTTTCCCTCGATGCCCACGCAAGGAGCTGCATCCGCCGCTTCATCGGCATGACCATGCCCATCGGGAACTGGTGCGACGGCATGATGTACGCCAGATCCGCCCCGCTTTTTTCCAGCTCCGCCGGCCGCATGCCCGCTTCGTCCATCGAAATCGTACACATCGCATAGCCAAGCTTCGCAAAACAGCGGTAGGCACTGATGTAGGTCGGATTTTCCATCGCCACTTTATGGCCACGCCCTAAGATCACCGAAAGCAGCATCAGCAGATAATCATTTCCCGCTCCGACGATGATCTGCTCCGTGCGGCAGTTCACGCCGCGTGCGTGGTGCAGATAGTCGCGGATTGCCTCCCGAAGACCGTGCTCGCCCTTCGCATCCCCGAGCTGGAACAGGCTGTCATCTGCGTCCAGCAGGACTTCTTTCGAGATCTTCTTCCAGCTGTTCTGCGGAAATCCGCCCGGCGCCGTACCGGTCACGGCAAAATCGTAGCTGAACGGCATCTGTTCCGCGGCATCATCCTCTTTTGTCTCCTCTTTCTTTTCATCGAGGCGGTACAGCCCCTCAATCTCACAGACAAAGTAGCCTTTGCACGGCACACTCTCCAGATACCCTTCGGATACCAGCTGCTCATACGCCAGATCCACGGTACTCCGGCTCACCGACAGATAGCCCGAAAGCGCCCGCGCCGACGGCAGCCGCTCCCCTGCACGGATCCGTCCGCCGCGGATTTCCTCGCGGATAAAACCGTAGATCTGCTCATAGAGCGGTGTCTTCCGATGCGGATCCAGCGAAATCGTCAATTCATTCATCTTCCCATCTCCCTGACAAAAAGAACAGCCGCTTGGGATGTCGGTTTCATCCAGGCGGCTGCTCTGTTCCATTTCAAAATTCTTATTTATTTCGCTGCCGGCAGCTTGAAAGAGCTCTTCAGAGATACGATACGGTTGAACACCAACGCATCCTCTTTGGAATCTTTTGCGTCTACACAGAAGAATCCGTTTCTGACAAACTGGAAGCTGTCATATGCTTTCGCATCTTTTAAAGACGGCTCCAGATAGCACTCTTTTAATACGGTCAGGGAATTCGGATTCAGGTTCATGGAACCATCCTCGTTGTAAACGCCCTTCTCCTCGTCGATCAGGTTTTCGTACAGACGGCACTCTGCTTTGACAGCGGTCTTTGCTGCTACCCAGTGGATTGTTCCTTTTACTTTTCTTCCGTCCGGGGAATTTCCTCCCTTGGACTCCGGATCGTACGTTCCATGGATTACGGTAATATTTCCGTTCTCGTCTTTCTCGCATCCGGTGCAGGTGACGAAGTATGCGTTCATCAGGCGGACTTCATTGCCCGGGAACATACGGAAGTATTTGCGGACCGGCTCCTCCATGAAGTCTTCGCGCTCGATGTACAGTTCTCTTCCGAACGGTACCTGACGGCTGCCAAGCTCCGGATTCTCGAGGTTATTCTGTACTTCCAGCATCTCAATCTGGTCTTCCGGATAGTTGTCGATGACAAGTTTCACCGGATTTAAGACTGCCATGGTACGGGCTTTTTTCAGCTTCAGATCCTCGCGGATGCAGTACTCCAGCATCGCATAGTCAACGGAGCTGTTTGCTTTTGATACACCGCACAGATCTACGAATTTCTTGATGGACTCCGGTGTAAAGCCTCTGCGGCGGAGTGCTGCGATGGATACGAGACGCGGGTCATCCCAGCCGTCTACCACGCCGTCCTCTACCAGCTTTTTGATGTAACGTTTTCCGGTAACCACGTTGGTCAGATACAGCTTTGCAAACTCAATCTGGCGCGGCGGCATCGGATATTCCAGCTCGCGTACAACCCAGTCGTACAGCGGACGGTGGTCCTCAAACTCCAGCGTACAGATAGAATGGGTAATGCCTTCGATGGCGTCCTCGATCGGATGCGCGAAGTCGTACATCGGGTAGATGCACCAGGTATCGCCGGTTCTGTGGTGATGCATATGGGCTACACGGTAGATAACCGGGTCTCTCATGTTGATGTTCGGTGATGCCATATCGATTTTCGCACGGAGTACTTTGCTTCCGTCCTCGAACTCGCCGTTTTTCATGCGCTCGAACAGGTCCAGGTTTTCCTCTACGGAACGATTGCGGTACGGGCTCTCTTTTCCAGGCTCGGTTAAGGTTCCGCGGTACTCACGGATCTCCTCTGCGGACAGATCGCAGACGAATGCTTTTCCTTTTTTGATCAGTTTTACGGCTGCCTCATACATCTGTGGGAAATAATCGGATGCGTAGTACAGATGATCTTTCCAGTCTGCACCAAGCCACTGGATATCGGCTTTGATGGAATCAACAAACTCGGTTTTCTCTTTCGTCGGGTTTGTATCATCGAAACGCATGTGGAACTCTCCGTTGTACTCCTGTGATAAACCGTAGTTTAACAGGATGGATTTTGCATGTCCGATATGAAGATAGCCGTTTGGCTCCGGCGGGAATCGTGTGCATACATGGTCGTAAACGCCCTCTGCCAGATCTTTGTCAATCGCAAGCTCGATAAAATTTTTGGAAACAACTTCTTTTTCTTCCATAATAAGGTCAGGCCTCCCTCGAATCTTTTCGTTTGGAGCACTGTCCCGAAAAGGGCGCAAAATGCTCTGTGTATTCTATCACTATAACACAAAAGCATTCTCCTGCAAAGCATTTTTTTCGGTACACAAAGCCGCCGGAGCGGACCGGTGCCTATTCTTCTGCCTCGTGTGCGGTCACCTGGCGGTGCTCCACGGAGGTCGAGAACACGATCTGCGTCCGCGTCCGTCCAAAATGCTGCAGCTCGCCGATAAACTGGTCGAGCTCAATGGTGCTAACAAAAAGGCCCTCAATGAGCATGGAGTAATCACCGGTAACGCAATTACATTCCACGACATTGTGGACCTTTTCAATATAGGGATAAAATTCTTTTTTCTGAACCGGCTCAACCTCGAGGTTGATGAACGCTTTGATCGGATATCCCAAAAGCGCCGGATTTAATTTGACCTGATATCCTGTAATGTAGCCTTCCTTCTCCAGCCGCTCAATTCTGGCGGAAACTGCCGGGGAAGATAAAAATACGTGTTCCGCGATTTCTTTCAGCGGCATCCTGGCGTTTTCCCGAAGGAGATTCAGGATTTTTGCATCGATGTGATCGAGCTCATGGCGCATCGCATCGTTCTTGCTTTTTTCATGTTTCATACGCTGCTCTCCTGTTTTTTCACTTTTATACTGTTCAGCATATCACGTTCGCCGTTTTTTGTCTACGAAAACGTGTCCTCGCGGAAACTGCTTTCGAAAAATAAGTAAAAGTGTCTCTTTCCCTTGGTATTTAAAATCAAACACAAAAATAAATAAGATTCCACAGTTCTTCTGCGGCGGTATTTACAAATTTCTACCCTGGTGTTATTCTTCCGGTATCGAAAGGCAAAGCAAGAATTGTTTCAGACAATATACACAACTCAATGCGTGCAGAAAGAAGGAGATTATTATGAAGACAAGAATTGAAGCAGATTCCATTGGTTCCCTTGAAGTCCCATCCGACGCCTACTACGGGGTACAGTCCCTGCGGGCAAAACGGAATTTTCCCATCACGGGAACGTCGATCCACCCGGTCATGATCCAGAATCTGGCGAAAATTAAAAAGGCAGCTGCCATCTCCAACCGCGAAGCACAGAGACTGCCGGAGGAAAAAGCGGCTGCCATTATCTATGCCTGTGATGAAATCATTGCCGGCAAATTAAAAGACCAGTTCATCGTTGACGGCATCCAGGGCGGCGCCGGAACGAGTGCTAATATGAACGCAAACGAAGTCATCGCAAACCGCGCCATCGAAATCCTGGGCGGCACCAAGGGTGATTATACCATTGTCCACCCGAATGACCACGTCAACATGGCACAGTCCACAAACGACGTTATCCCAAGTGCAGGAAAACTGACCGTGCTCGATCTGCTCCCGGATCTTCTGCATGCGCTCGAGTCACTCCACGCAGCACTGCTCGATAAGTCCCAGGAATTTGACCACATTTTAAAGATGGGAAGAACCCAGCTTGAGGACGCTGTTCCGATGCGTCTCGGCCAGAGCTTCCACGCTTACGCAACGATGATCGAGCGTGATATCCGCCGGATCGAACGCGCCAGAAAAGAGCTGTTCACCCTGAACCTCGGCGGAACAGCCATCGGTACGACGATCAATGCTTCCGATTACTATCTCCACCACATCGTGCCGACCCTCGCTGCTGTGACAGGCTATCCGCTGATGCAGGCGGACGATCTGTTTGACGCGACGGAGAACCTCGACGGATTTGTGACGATCTCCAACACGTTAAAGACCTGCGCCGTCAACCTCTCCAAGATGTGCAACGACCTGCGCCTGCTGTCCAGCGGACCGCGAACCGGATTCGGCGAGATCAACCTGCCGCCGATGCAGAACGGATCCTCGATTATGCCGGGCAAGATCAACCCGGTGATCCCGGAGGTTGTGACACAGGTTGCCTTCCATGTCATCGGAAACGACACCACAATCACGATGGCGGCTGAGGCTGGCCAGATGGAGCTGAACGCGTTTGAGCCGGTTGTCTTCTACTCCCTGTTCTCTTCCATCACCTCGATGACAGGCGCTGTGAATACGCTTGTGAAGAACTGTATTCTCGGCATTACCGCAAATGAGAAACGGTGCGAGGATCTCGTTTCGAAGAGTGTCGGCATCACAACGGCGCTCTGCCCGTATATCGGATACCAGAAAGCGGCCTCGATTGCAAAGAAATCGCTGAAGACGGGCGAGAGTGTTACTTCTCTGGTTCTGAAAGACGAACTGCTGACACAGAAACAGCTCGACGACATTCTCGATCCGTACGCTCTGACCGGACCGGAACTGCCGGCAGAAGACGATCTGGCTGGCTGAATGTAACTGCTGCTTTCCTTCATAATTTCTTAACGATACGCAAAAAGGCTTCCCGGATTTCCTTGCTGTCCGGGAAGCCTTTTTCTGTCGTTTTCTTTTGTATCAAACTCTGTTTAAATTCTCGCTACGCCGCTCTTTCTTGCTGCCTCTGCAACGGCTGCTGCCACCGCATCTTTGACACGCGGATCAAAGGCGGCCGGCAGGATATAGTCTGCATTCAGTTCCTCGTCGCTTACCAGACCGGCAATTGCGTAAGCTGCTGCGACCTTCATTTCATCGTTGATATCAGATGCTCTCACATCGAGCGCTCCGCGGAAGATGCCCGGGAAGCAGAGTACGTTGTTGACCTGGTTCGGGTAATCGCTTCTTCCTGTGCTGACAACGGCTGCTCCTGCTGCTTTCGCCTCGTCCGGGAAAATCTCCGGCGTCGGATTTGCGCAGGCAAAGATGATCGGATCTTTTGCCATCGTACGTACCATATCGGGAGTGAGCGTACCCGGCGCAGAAACGCCAATAAAAATATCGGCTCCTTTGATTACCTCTGCAAGCGTGCCCTTCTCATGGTTGTAGTTTGTGATCTTCGCCATCTCCTCTTTGATCGGGTTGAGGCCGTCGCGTCCCTCGTAAATCGCACCTTTGCGGTCTGTCATGATGACGTTTTTGAGACCCATCGAAATCAGCAGGCGGATAATGGCGATTCCGGCTGCACCGGCTCCTGAGGGAACAATTTTGACTTCATCCAGTTTCTTTCCAACCAGTTTCAGCGCATTGATGACACCGGCCAGTGTGATCACGGCTGTTCCATGCTGATCATCGTGGAAAATCGGAATATCACAGCATTCCTTTAATTTCTTCTCGATCTCAAAACATCTCGGTGCGGAGATGTCCTCCAGGTTGACACCGCCGAAGCTTCCTGCGAGAAGACGCACGGTATTGACAATATCATCCACATCCTTGCTGCGCACGCAGAGCGGGATTGCATCGACACCACCGAATTCTTTAAACAGCACGCATTTTCCTTCCATGACCGGCATGCCGGCCTCCGGGCCGATATCTCCAAGTCCGAGAACTGCGGTTCCATCTGTAACAACAGCTACCGTGTTCCATCTTCTGGTCAGCTCGTAGCTCTTGTTGACATCTTTCTGAATTTCCAGGCACGGCGCCGCCACACCCGGTGTATAGGCAAGACTCAAGGCATCTTTTGTATCTACGGCCGCCCGGGAAGTGACCTCAAGCTTTCCGCGTAATTCATAGTGCATTTTTAATGATTCTTTTGCGTAATCCATCGCTTTTTTCCTCCATTTCATGTGTGACTGCGTCTCATTAATAATAGGAAGAGAGATTCACGCGTCACACGGGATGTCTGTTCGCTGCACCCCTATTATAACAAGCGTTCTCTAAATTTCAACCGGTGTTTTGATTAATGAAAAAATTTCCACTTTTCCGCCAAAAACAGCTGCTTCATTTGCGAAATTTTATCAAAAATACTCTTTTTCTTTCTCTCAGCCGCAGTCCGATCCTGCCCGGAGGGCTTTTTTTGCTTTACAGTAAAATTCAACAAAGTTTTTTATAAAGCAAAAAATCTGCCCGCCTCCCATCCTTTTCAGACTGGAAAACAGACAGATTTTTTTCTTTACTCCGCCACAATATTCTGCAGCCAGACTCCTTTCTTGACAAGGACAAATCCAATCACGCACTTGATCAGGTCAACCGACATAACCATAAAGTAGATTGCGTAGATCGAAAGTCCGGTAAAACGGCTCAGGCAGAAAGCCACCGGCACACTGACAACCCAGATGAAGACGCTGTCGAACAGGAACGTGATGATCGTTTTTCCACCGGAGCGCAGGGTAAAGTAGCTTGCATGCAGGAATGCATTGACTGGCATGAACATGGCCACTTCCACGATGAAGATTGCCGCCATGTGGCGTACTTCGTCCGTCGTGTTGTAGAGGCGTGGGAAGAGCGGAGCCACGAGCGCCATCAGCGCGCCGATCACAATGCAGAGTAATACGGAAAACGTGATCAGCTTCGTATCGGTATCCTTTGCCTCTTCCATCCTTCCGGCTCCGAGGAGCTGTCCGACGATGATGGCAACGGAATCGCCGAGTGCGATGAAAACGACGTTGAACAGGTTCGAGATCGTGTTGGAGATATTCATCGCGGCTACGACATTCAGTCCACGCACGGAGTAACACTGCATCAGGATCGCAACGCCGCCTGCCCAGAACGTTTCGTTCAGCATCAGCGGTGTTCCTTTGATGAGGATCTGTTTCGTCAAAGCCGCCGGAACACGGATCGTGCGGTACAGATGCTTCGTAAAACGATATTTTTCTTTGTTTCCGTGCGTGCGGATCAGCACGATCGCCATCTCCACGTAACGGGACAGCACCGTTGCAACTGCCGCGCCGACAACTCCGAGCTGCGGTGCGCCGAATTTTCCGTAGATTAAAATATAATTAAAAATCAGATTGACAAATACGGCTGTGATACCGGCCTTCATCGGAAGCATCGTCTCGCCGCATTCGCGCAGCGTGCTGGCATAAAGCTGCACAAACAGGAACGGCGGAAGTCCTACCAGCATGACCTTCATATAAGAAATGCCATAGGCTAATGTCGCATTC
>ULPS01000493.1_pt1 | contig 11053 bp, 12 predicted proteins | sample 1953711 | NCBI WGS metagenome assembly ULPS01 (sample SAMEA4835635, study PRJEB28245) | human gut metagenome | biome: gut microbiome; material: fecal sample | place: Denmark | collected 2008 | reverse complement strand
GCGGCAGGCGGCCTTTCCACCGGCCTTGGCTACCTGGCAGCCGGCCTTTCCATCGGCCTTTCCTGCGTGGGCGGCGGTATCGCCGTTGCGAGCGCAGCCAGCGCGGCTCTCGGCGCCATCAGCGAAGATTCCTCCATCCTCGGTAAGTCCCTCATCTTCGTGGGTCTGGCCGAAGGTGTCTGCCTGTACGGTCTGATCATCGCCTTCATGATCCTGGGTCAGCTGTAATGAAGATGTATCTGATCAGCGACAACATTGATACCTGGACCGGCATGCGTCTTGCCGGCATTGAAGGTGCGGTGGTCCACGAGAAACAGGAGCTGAAGGCAGAAATCGACAAGGTGCTTGCCGATCAGGAAATCGGTGTCCTGCTTCTGACGGAAAAGTTCGGAAGGGAATTTCCGGACATCATCGACCGTATCAAGTTGGAGCGCAGGCTTCCCCTGATTGTGGAGATTCCGGACAGACACGGCACCGGCCGCGCCCCGGATTTCATCACATCCTATGTGAACGAAGCAATCGGTATTAAAGTATGAAGTGTGAAAAGTCAATCTAAGCCAGCCAGGGACGCTGGCCAGGATTGACTACACTTCACACGGAAGAATGTCCCGGAGAGCCATTCTTCCTGCAAATTATGGAGGTCATGTATGACGACAGAAGAAAAGTTGAAGCATTTTATGGATGTGACGACGCAGAAGGTGAACGAGGAAAACGCGGAAGCGCTGGAAGAATATGAAAAGGGCCTGGATAAGGTTTTTGCAGATTATAAGGAGAACGCCACACGCAAGGCAGAGCTTTCTCTGAAGCTGAAGGAAGAGAGCCTTACGAAAAAGAAAAACGCGGAAGTCGCCAGAAGACAGATGGAGATCCGCGAGGAGACGGGCCGTCTGCAGAAGGAGCTGACCGAGAAGATTTTCGCCGAGGTGAGAGGAAAGCTGGAGCGCTACATGGGAACGGGGGATTATGAGAGATACCTGATCGCCCAGGTGCGCGCGGCGAAGGAGTTCGCCGGAGACGACGAAATCCTGATCTACATCGATCCTGCGGATATCGATAAGAAAAATTCCATCGCGGCTGCGGCGAACACCACGGTCATGGTGAGCAAATATGGCTTCGGCGGCGGTATCCGCGCCGTCATCAAATCCCGCGGCATCCTGATCGACCAGTCATTTGAAACCAAGGTAAAAGAAGCGGCAGAAGGCTTCGTATTTCATTTATAAGAGAAAGGAGGAAATCTTCCAATGGAAAGAACAGCCAGAATTTACGGCATTAACGGACCGCTGGTCACCATTAAGGGCGAGACGGATCTGAGAATGGGCGAAATGGTTTACGTGGGAGAAGAAAAGCTGGTCGGCGAAGTGATCCGCTTAAACAGCGAAATGGCCACGATCCAGGTTTTTGAAGAGACCTCCGGCCTGAAGCCCGGTGAAACCATTTATCCGACGGGAGCGACTCTTTCAGTAACCCTTGCTCCCGGCATTATCACGAATATTTTTGACGGTATTGAACGTCCGCTGGCGCAGATTGCGGAAAAATCCGGGGCCTACATTGACCGCGGCTTTTCCATGGACTCCCTGGATATGGAGAAAAAATGGGAGACAAAACTCTGCGTAAAGCCGGGGGACCAGGTATACGGCGGAACCATCATCGCGGAGGTGCAGGAGACTGCGGCCATCGTGCATAAGGTCATGGTGCCCCCTGACATTTCCGGAACCGTGGAAACGGTGGTTCCTGACGGCAGCTATACCATCGGAGAGACGCTGGTGACGGTATTCCAGCCTGATGAAACGGTTGCTTCCCTGTCCATGATCCAGAAGTGGCCCATCCGCGTGCCCCGTCCGGTGATGAAGCGTTTCCCCGCTTCCCGCCCCCTTGTGACGGGCCAGCGTATCCTCGACACCCTTTTCCCCATCGCCAAGGGCGGCACGGCTGCCATCCCCGGCGGATTCGGAACGGGAAAGACCATGACACAGCATTCCATCGCAAAATGGTCGGATGCTGATATTATCGTATACATCGGCTGCGGCGAGCGCGGCAATGAGATGACCGAGGTGCTGGAGGATTTCTCCAAGCTGATCGACCCCAAGTCCGGCAATCCCCTGATGGACCGGACCGTGCTGATCGCCAACACCTCCAACATGCCCGTTGCGGCCCGTGAGGCCAGCATTTACACCGGCCTGACCCTTGCGGAGTATTACCGGGACATGGGCTATCATGTGGCCATCATGGCGGACTCCACATCCCGGTGGGCGGAGGCGCTCCGTGAGCTTTCCGGCCGTCTGGAGGAAATGCCCGCAGAGGAAGGCTTCCCGGCTTACCTGGCAAGCCGTCTGTCCGCGTTCTATGAGCGCGCCGGAATGGTGAAGACCCTGAACGGAAACGAAGGAAGCGTCACCATCATCGGAGCCGTTTCCCCGCAGGGCGGTGACTTCTCCGAGCCCGTTACCCAGAACACCAAGCGTTTTGTCCGCTGCTTCTGGGGACTGGACAAGAATCTGGCCTATTCCAGACATTTCCCGGCCATCAACTGGCTTTCCAGCTACAGCGAGTATCTGCCTGATCTGGCAAGCTGGTATGCGGACAACGTGGGACCGGATTTCATCGATGACAGAAATCAGCTGGTTTCCATCCTGAACCAGGAGAGCAGCCTGATGGAGATCGTAAAGCTGATCGGAAACGACGTTCTTCCGGATGATCAGAAGCTGACGCTTGAAATCGCCAGAGTGATCCGTCTGGGCTTCCTTCAGCAGAACGCCTTCCATCCCCAGGATACCTGTGTGCCGCTGGAAAAACAGAAGAAGATGATGGATACTATCCTGTATCTGTATTCGAAGGCAAAGGCTCTGGTATCAATGGGTATGCCCATGTCCGTCCTCAAGGAGGATAAGATTTTTGATAAGGTCATTGCCATCAAATACGATGTGGAGAATGATCGTCTGGATAAATTTGACGACTACAAGGCTGCGATTGATAAATTCTACGACGATGTGATTGCGCGTAACGCATAATATGACGAAAAGCAGTTCTAAGCCGGCAGAGGACGCCGGCCAAGAACTGCTATGGGCTGTAAACAGCCCCTTTCGTCATGAAGAATGACCCCAAGGCCATTCTTCCGTATGGATTAAGATTGGAGGTTGCATGAAGAATGTGCCTGATGGCACCTTCTTCATGCGGCAGTATTGCGCCGGAGCGTCGCAATACTGCGTTGATCGCAGCGGAGAAATCGCATTCGCGTTTTCTCCGCGCGGCCTCAGCGTAAAGCGCTTCGGCATGGAGGTAAATATGGCAATAGAATATTTGGGCCTGCAGTCGGTGAACGGTCCCTTCGTCGTGCTTGAGGGCGTCAAGGGCGCGGCCTATGATGAAATTGTGGAAATTATTGCGGACGGGAAGGACAGAAGACTCGGCCGTATCGTGGAAATCAATGAGGACAAGGCGGTGGTTCAGGTCTTTGAATCCACCGAGAATCTGTCCCTGAAAAATACCCATACCAGACTGACCGGTAAACCCATGGAAATCGGGCTGACGGGCGATCTGCTGGGGAGAACCTTCAATGGTATCGGCGAGCCCATCGACAACCTGGGTGAGGTAATTGCCGAGAAGTATGCGGACGTCAACGGAAAGCCCTTAAATCCCGTGACGAGAGAATATCCCAGAAACTATATCCGCACCGGTATATCGGCTATCGATGGTCTGACCACCCTGATCCGCGGACAGAAGCTGCCGATCTTTTCCGGAAACGGCCTTCCCCACGACCAGCTGGCGGCGCAGATTGTGCGCCAGGCTTCCCTGGGAGATGATTCCGATGAGCAGTTCGCCATTGTGTTCGCTGCCATGGGCGTCAAATACGATGTGGCGGAATACTTCCGCTCCACCTTTGCGGAAAGCGGTGTTCTGGATCATGTAGTGATGTTCCTGAATATGGCAAACGATCCGGTGGTAGAACGTCTGATCACGCCGAAGGTAGCGCTGACCGTGGCGGAGTATCTGGCATTTGAAAAGCAGATGCACATTCTGGTTATCCTGACGGATATGACCTCATTTGCGGAGGCCATGCGTGAGGTGTCTTCCAGTAAGGGAGAGATCCCTTCCAGAAAGGGTTATCCCGGTTATCTGTATTCGGAGCTTGCTACCATATATGAGCGCGCGGGCATCGTGGAGGGGATCAACGGCTCTGTGACCCAGATCCCGATTCTGACCATGCCCAACGACGATATTACGCACCCGATTCCCGACCTGACCGGATACATCACAGAGGGACAGATTGTTCTGGACCGTGACCTGCACGGACAGTCGGTTTATCCGCCCATCAGTGTGCTGCCCAGCCTTTCCCGTCTGATGAAGGACGGTATCGGTGAAGGTTATACCAGAGCGGATCACCAGTCCGTGGCGAACCAGCTTTTTTCTTCCTATGCGAAGGTGGGAGACGCCAGAGCCCTTGCCAGCGTTATCGGTGAGGACGAGCTTTCCGATCTGGACAAGCAGTATCTGAAGTTCGGCCGCATGTTTGAAAAGCATTTCGTAGGACAGGGTCAGGAGGAAAACCGTACCATCATCCAGACCCTTGACATCGGCTGGAGCCTTCTCAGAATGCTTCCCAGAGAGGAACTGGATCGTATTGATACCAAGATTCTGGACGAATACTATGATGCCGGAGAGGCGATGCAGGAGGATTAGGCCGGACGGAAATCCCGGTGATTTGTGCCGGGGCATCAGCGGGAGCCTGACCGCCCCCGCTGACGTTCCGAAGGGAGGAACAGTATGAATACAAACGCATTTCCCACAAAAGGAAATCTCATGCTCGCCAAGAACTCCCTCGCGCTTGCAAAGCAGGGCTACGAGCTGATGGATAAGAAACGGAATATCCTGATTCGGGAGCTGATGAACCTGATCGAGGAAGCGAAGAACATTCAGACCCAGATCGACAGCACCTTTACGGAGGCTTATCAGGCTCTGCAGCAGGCGAATATCGAGGTAGGAATCCATTATGTCCAGCAGATTGCCCAGGCAATCCCGGTGGAAAATGGTGTGCGCATCAAGACCAGAAGCATCATGGGAACGGAGATCCCGCTGGTGGAGCATGAAGAGGAAAAAAAGGTTCCCTACTATGGATTTTACAATTCCAGCGAGTCGGTGGATGCCGCGAGGGAAGGCTTCCTGAAGGTGAAGGAGCTGACCCTGAAGCTGTCCATGGTGGAAAATTCCGCCTACCGTCTTGCCATGAATATCCGCAAGACCCAGAAGCGCGCCAACGCGCTGAAAAATATCACCATTCCCTCCTATACCGCGCTGGTGAAGGAGATCAGCAATGCGCTGGACGAAAAGGACAGGGAAGAGTTCACCCGTCTGAAAGTCGTGAAGCGGATGGTGGGAGAGAAAAATTAGTAAATGGAATACTGGCCGGACAGGTGAGAATCTTCAGCTGTCCGGCCTTTTACGATACGTCCGTGCCGGATTTCCCTGGCTGCTCAGTTTCGATATTCAGGGAAGTGTGACAGAATGGAAAAAAGGGAAGGAGAAGGGAAAATGCTGTTTCCTTATGCTATTCGCAATTTAAAGGATTGGGCCGGAATCTTTCAGGATAAAGCCGCATTTGCCCCTCTCGTAAGGGAAATTTTCAGACGTCACGGACTTGATTTTACCGGTATCGATTCCTGCACGCCCGGTTCCAACGCAGTTTTTTGTTCCGGCGGATTTATCGTCAAAATCTTTGCACCGGAGGAATCGGAGATCGGCGGAGAGAGCGATTTTCTCACGGAACGCTTCGGTCTGCGGCGGGCGGCCCAGCTCGGCATCCCGGCGCCCGGACTGTACGCGGAGGGCGTGATCGAGGATGCATATATTTTCCGCTATCTGCTGATGGAATATGTGGATGGAGAATCGCTGGCGGCGTGTTCTGCACACATGTCCGGGGCGGAACGCCGCCGGATCGGACAAAGTCTGCGCAGGATCGTTGACCGGATGGATGTCCCCTGTGAACCTTTCAACAGCCATGCGCTGTTCTCAAAGGCGGCGGAAGCGAGATGGGAGGCTTTCCCGGAAGAATTCCGTGAGGAAAGAAGGGCGTATCTGAATGAAAGACGCGCGGAACCGGCAGTTTATGTTCACGGTGATCTGAACCCGGACAACATCCTCATCCGTCCGGATGGGAGCCTTTGCCTGATTGATTTCGCCGACGCCCTCCTTGCTCCCATTGAACTGGAGCTGTCCGGGCTCCTGTGCGACGGCTTTCGGTTCGATCCGGATTATCTGGAGGGATTTCTGGGCGAAGCTTTTCAAAAAGAGGAAAACCAAGAAAAGGAGACTCTGAAAAAGAAAGACCGAAGAGCGAAAAAACTGTCGGAAAGCCTGCTCTTCGGTCTGCTGCTCCACGATTACGGGGTGAACATCATCCGGGATAATATCGGTGCGCCGGAGAAGATTTCTTCTCTGAAAATGCTGAAAGAAAAGCTGGATTACGCCCTTCTCACCGGTACCCAGACCTCATAATGAGTATCCTCCGGATTGGGCTCAAAATACACTTCAATGTCCGGAGCGTCGGCAAATTCGTATCCGGAGGTGGGGAGCCATTCGGCAGCGATGCGCCGTTCCAGCTCCTGAATGGAAATCCCGGTGCCCGCTCCCGAAAAAATGGCCCAGGTTGCGGCAGGAACCACATATTCTTCCAGTCTGTTTCCGGTGTCGGCATCGGAGGATACTGCGATATAATATCTCCAGTCCTCCTCCTGAATACAGACGCTGACACCAAGGACCCCTTCCGGCTCCCCATTCATTCTGGAAAGGATTTCCGAAAGCGTGCCGTCTGAGACGGCGTCGTCCCACATTTTCGGTACGGTAAGAAAATTCTTTTCAATCTCCTTTTCCAGCGGCTGCGAAATACCCACGATGCGGAAGGCAGGCTTTGTTTCAATTCGATAATTCATTTCTTCAACCCCCATTACAGTAATTTTGAAGGTGATGCGCGGAAAGGATTTGACAACAATGTCGCCTTTTTTCACCGCAGACGGAGCCACACCATGAACGCTTTGAAAGGCCCGGTTAAACGCGGTCGGTGAAGAATAGCCGTATTTCAGCGCAACGTCAATAATTTTTTCCCCGTTCATCAGATCCACGGCAGCCAGGGACATCCGTCTGCGCCTGATATATTCCGAAAGCGGAATTCCTGCCATATAGCCGAACATCCGCTGAAAATGATAGGCGGAACAGCAGGCTGTCCGTCCCAGCTCCTCATAGCGGATTTCTTCCGTGAGATGCTCCTCGATGTAGGAAACTGCCTGGTTCAGGCGTTTGATCCATTCCATGCCTGTTTACCTCCTGTGATCAGAATAAACCTTCGCCCGGGAAAATTCCTCTCTTTTTCTGCACCGAAAAGGAGAGGCGCAAATATTAGTTGCTGAAAATACAATTTGTTAAAAATCTTTTTTGTGCTTTTTATATGGAAATTTGTCCGTTCGGATTTTCACTCCCTCTGAGCAGGTGAATGTCTCTGTCCATCCGGTTCGTTTCCCTCTTCAGCCTGCGAAAATAGAATAGGGCGAACAGGAGCCAGGGAATGGAAAAGGAGAAAAAAATGTCGCGGAAAGCATCGGGATGGAGCGGCAGGAAAAGTCCATACAGCCAGACAATACCCAGCACACAGGCCAGAGTGATCAGGTAAAGGAAGATCCCCGTCCGGAGAGGAGAGAGGCCGTCCAGCCGGTAACTCTGGGAAAGGACGGCAATGCCGATCAGGGCGAAAACAGCCGAAAAGATCAGATTAAACTGGGTATAGTTCAGGCTGCGGCGAAGGAGAATTTCTAGAAAATTGCCTCCAAGAGTAAAAATGGTAAACACCATACAGAATATGGAGAAAAAATTTTTTCTTGTGATCAGCCTCATGAACGGGCCTCCTTTCCCGAAACGGCAGCGGCCAGACGCTCGCGGAAGGCGGAGCGGTAGTGGCGGCTGATGATCAGATTTTCCTGATTGTCCAGACAGATCAGGGTGCGCATTTCAAAATCGTTTTTTATGGCCTGGACACGGTAAAGATTGACTACGACGGATTTGCTGATCCGGACGAAGCCGAGACTTCGAAAACGTTCTTCGGCTTCCTTCAGGGTGAGGAAAACCTCGTACACCTCTGTTTGCAGACAGGCGAAGGTTCGTTTTTCCACGGCTTCAAAATAGAAAATGCCGGAGATGGAAAGAGGAGTTTCAGCCCCGTCCTTTATTCCCATGAGCCGTTTCCCTGTATTTTCAAGCAGTCCGGCCGCCCAGAGAATCTCATCGGTTGCCGACTGGCAGTGAATCTCAGCGTGATCCTCTGTGACCGCCGGATTTTCAAAGATTGAAACTTTCATCCTTCCGGTTCCTTTCCCTTTATCCAAAACAGTTTTTCCTGAAAAACAGTTTACCATAAAGGCCGGGAAAAAACAGCGCTTTTCGGACAAGCTGCGTCATGCGGCGACAAGATGCGAAACAGAACGTAAAAAGAAGCGTATACTTATAGCCGATAAAACAATAAGCTGCGCCTGAACGGATGAACGAAAGGAGAAAAGGAAGTTTCCGGGCACCGGCACAGGCGTACGGAGAAAGGATGGAAATCATGGAAAGAGATCAGAAAATGGAAACGATGCGTAAAAAAGGCTGGCTGTGCGTGGGGCTGGGAATCCTGGTGTTTCTCACCCTGGCACTGGAGGTTGTGGTGCTTCTGGCAGAAAGCGCAGTTTATGGGGCAGTGCCTTCCGCACTCTGGCAGAACTGTATTCACTGGACGTTAACCTCTGCGGTCTGGTGTGCAGGACTCATCCTTGTACATAAGGCCGCCCGCCGAAGGGAGTTGTTTAGAGAGGAAGAGAAGGAAAGCCTGCGCCCCATACAGTGGATTTGGCTGGCGGTGATAACTGCGGCGGGCGTGCTGTTCATGGCAGCCAACTGGAATATGACATTTAAGCCCCTCGCGGAATGGAGCCATTTTGTGGAAATGTTCGGAAGCGCAGGAACGGTGGGCTTTCTGTTTCAGTATCTCTATTATCTGGCGGAGTCAGCCATTATCCTGACAGTGATCATGCTGGGACAGCGGGCGGGAGAGCTCTTTTTCAGTCAGGGAAGGAACACTTTTATTCCCTGGGGGTGGCTGTTCTGCTCTCTGCTGTGGGGCTTTCCCCATCTTCTGACCAAAAACTGGGAGACGGCTGTGATGTCCATTGTGCTTTCCTTTGCTTTTGAACTGGCGTATCTGGCTGCCGGACGGAAAAAATGGCTCAGCTATGCGGCGGTGGCGATGATTTTTCTGATGTAAGGACAGAGATCTGTTGTTGTGAAATGTTCCTGCGAAAATACCTGTGCGGGTAGTGCTCAGATAAATAAAAAAACTTGAATGGGAGATGATAATAGCATATAATATATGTACATAAAAAAGTACATATATAGGTACGCAAAGGGAAGGGAAGAATATGATCGCAACAAAACCATTTGATTTAAGAAGTAATTTAAAAAAGTATATGGACTATGCGTTCAGTGGGGAGCCGGTTGTAATTGCCAGGCCTAAGAATGAAAATGTTGTGATGCTTTCAGAAAAGGAATATAACGAACTTCTGAAGGCAAGACAGAATGTTGAATATCTGGCACGTATTGACAGCAGCTATGAACAGCTGGAAAAAAATCAGACCATATCTTTTTCACTGGATGAACTGCGGGACATGGAATCGGACAATTGGAAGCCTACACAGAAGATTAAAGATTTTATGGAGCGCATGAATAATGAATGATTTTACCTTTACCGGTCAGGGGTTTTCTGATTATCTGTATTGGCAGACGCAGGACAGGAAAACGCTGAAGAAGATCAATGCTTTATTGGCAGATATACAGCGAAACGGAGTCATGCAGGGGACGGGAAAGCCGGAACCGCTGAAGTACAGGCCGGGCTATAGCCGCCGGATAGATGAACAGAACAGACTGGTCTATGACATAGACGAGATGCAGAATATAAGAATTATAAGCTGCAGGGGACATTATGAGGAGTAGGGCAGCATCGGCCATAAAAAGAAAAAACTTCGTTCTGTACAGATACCCTTTCCATGGGATACAATGAGAGAAGAATTCTGTTTTCTTACATATTAAGCTGAAAATGGATTACATGGAAAAGGAGAGGCGGTATGAAACGAACAGAACGGGGGATTTTGATTGAGGGAAAACAGGGGATAACAGAGCTTTCTGTTTTAAGCGAAAGCATTATCCGGGTGCAGAAGCGGGTGGACGGACAGGGAGCGTCGGAGGAGCTGATCCTGACAGGCAGTCTGCCTCCATATGACGCCTGGACGGTGCAGGAGATGCCGGACGTAGTCAGAGTGGAGACCCGGAAGCTCTGCGCCGCTTATTCCTTCGCGGATGACAGTCTCCGATTTTATCGAAACGGCGGTGAGGAAATCCTGCGTGAAAAGGAGGCGCGTTTCGTCAGAAGTTCGGAAGAAAACGGGTGGACAGGCAATGTGGAGCAGATTTTTGTATCTGCGGAGGATGAGGTTCTGGGCGGTCTGGGACAGCAGGCGGACGGCGCATGCAATTATAAAGGGCGGTTTGTACATCTGAATCAGTTTAACATCATCAGCGCGGTGCCGGTTCTGGTTTCTACAAAAGGCTACGGGCTGCTCTGGAATAACTGCTCCCTGACAGAGCTTAACCGGCGTAAAACGCCGCTGCGGCTGCAGTTTAATCCGTACACCAAGACGTCCTCCGCGGTATTTGTTCCGGAACAGACAGGGCCATATGTATGGATTATCGAAAAAATGAATAAAAACATGGGCTATGAGAATCTGCTGGTCCGGGTGGGAGAGACAAACGTGATTGAACGGGGAACCTCCTGGCATGCGAATTATTATACCGGTTCCGTATGGCTGGAAAAGGGGAGGGAATATCCGGTTTTTGTAAACGCGGCTGTCAGACTGTACTATCAGACGCCGGAGCAGAGGCAGGAAACCTCCATCTGGTCAGAGATAGCCGGAGGCATTGATTACTGTGTGATGTACGGCCCGGAGGCGGATGCAATCATCTGGGAATACCGGCAGCTGACCGG
>ULPS01033426.1_pt1 | contig 11128 bp, 7 predicted proteins | sample 1953711 | NCBI WGS metagenome assembly ULPS01 (sample SAMEA4835635, study PRJEB28245) | human gut metagenome | biome: gut microbiome; material: fecal sample | place: Denmark | collected 2008 | reverse complement strand
AGCTTGATACCGTATGCGGTTTGTTTGCCATTGGTCAAGGCCCTACGGGTTCTTCCGATCCGTTTGCTTTGCGTCGTAGTGCTATTGGCATCGTGGCTATGTTGTCCGGTAAAGATGCCGTTGAAGTATCGCTTGTAGCTGCAATTGACGCCGCGCTGGCATCTTATGCTCAGCAGGGCATCGAATTCGATACCGATGCTGTTCGTCGTGATGTAATTGAGTTCTTCATTACGCGCACCAAGGTAATGATGCGCGATGCTGGCAACAGCATTGATGCAATTGATGCCGTACTTTCTGCAGGCATTCAGGAGCCTGTTGAGCTCATTAATCGTGTTTCGGCTCTTGAGGCTGCTCGTAGCGAACAGCCTGAGGTGTTCGAGGATCTTGCAACAGCTTATGCTCGTGCGAATAACCTTTGCGATTCTAAGCTCGGTACTGAAGTTAATGAGGGTCTTCTTTCTGAGGTTGAGAAAGCTTTGGTTCGTGCTGTTTGCCAGGCCGAGAGCAATGTTGCTAGCGCCCTTGAGAACAACAATTACGCTGCTGCATTGTCCGAGCTTGCCGCTTTGCGTAAACCCATCGACTTGTTCTTCGAGAACACGATGGTTATGGACGAAGACCAGGCATTGCGTGAAAATCGCCTTCGTCTATTGAATAGCTTCGTTGCGGTATTCGCCAACGTTGCTGACTTTGCTTTGCTGTCCAAGGTAAAATAATCCAAGTTAGCGGGCAATTTCGCTTTCGCGTTTCTTGAAGCGGCCCAGTGATGGGCCGCTTTTTGTTAAGGGGGAATTTCATTTTGCAGAAATGGATAACACAAGGGAAGGCCTCCGACACTTTTCCAGTGATCCACGTTGTTTCCGATTCGGTTGGCACCACTGCTCAAACGTTGGTTCGTGCTGCATCATCTTGTTTTGAGGTATACGACCCGGCAATTGAGATCTTGCCGCGTGTTGAATCCTGCAACAGCATGATCGAGGATTTAGAGGCTCACCTTGCGAAGCATTCAGAGCTAGGCCGGATTCCCTTCGTATTGTTCTATACCCTAATTCGTGCCGACTTGCGCTCCTGCATGGAGGAGTTTCTTCGAACTCATCTCGAAGAGGTAATTGGCGTTGATTTGATGAGTAATGCTCTATGCGTACTTGTACGGGCAACGGGCAGGGAGCCGCTGCAGGAACCTGGGCGATTGCATTCGGTGAACGAATATTATTTCCGTCGTATTGATGCAATGGAATTTACGATTTCCCATGACGACGGTCGCAACCCGCAAGACCTTCGTGAAGCCGATATCGTACTTATCGGAGTGTCGCGATCTTCTAAAACGCCGCTGTCGATTTACCTATCGCAACTGGGCTATCGCGTAGCAAATGTGCCGCTCGACCCCCAAAGCGAACCGCCAAAAGAAATCTTCGAAGTTGATCCTACGCGCTTATTCGGGCTCATTATCTCGCCTGAGATTCTTGCGGACATACGCAAGCGGCGCCTTGGGAATGCCAGCAACGTGGCTTCTTCATATGCAGATTTGGAGTGCGTGTATCAAGATTTGGAGTGCGCAAGGGCTTTGATGCGCAAGCTGGGATGCATCGTTGTTCGTACCGACAACAGGGCAATTGAGGAAACAGCGCAAGAAATCTTGCGGTATTATGAAAACGCTCATCCTCAGGTTTTTGGACCTGGGAAATGAGGGAGAAATGTTTAAGTCTAAGGAGAAGATGGTGACAGACCAACTTAAGCGCGTCTACGCTTTCGGCAAAGACGCAAATGGGAAGAACGTTACGGAGGGCAACACCAACATGAAGGCCATCCTTGGCGGCAAGGGCGCTAACCTTGCTGAGATGGCTAACATCGGGCTGCCGGTACCTCCGGGATTCACGATTTCCTGCCAGACTTGCATGGAGTATGCAAACTCCAACAATACCTGGCCCGAAGGCGTTTTGGACACCATCCAGGAATACCGCCTCGACCTTGAAGAGCGCATTGGCAAGAAAATCGGCGACGCAGAAGATCCTCTGCTCGTTTCTGTTCGCTCCGGCGCTCCTATGTCCATGCCTGGCATGATGGACACCGTATTGAACCTCGGCCTTAACGATCAGTCCATCAATGGCTTGATCAAGCAGACCGAGAACCCCCGTTTTGCATGGGACTCTTATCGTCGTTTTATCCAGATGTTCTCCAACGTTGTTATGGGTCTTGATGGCGATCTGTTCGAGAACGCGATTAACCTGATGAAGCGTTCTCGCGGTGTTGAGACTGATACTGACCTTTCCGCTGAGGATCTTCAGGAACTTGTTGCTGAGTTCAAGAAGATCTTCTCTGAGAACGTAGATGCCGCGGAGTATCCTTCTCTGGTTGTGGATGGTGCGGTTCAGTTCCCCCAGAGCCCTGATGTCCAGCTTCAGCTTGCTATTGAAGCGGTATTTGGCAGCTGGAACAATCCTCGCGCTATTCTCTACCGCAAGCAGAACAAGATCTCCGATGATCTGGGTACTGCCGTAAACGTTCAGTCCATGATTTTCGGCAACAAGGGCAACACCTCTGCTACGGGCGTTGCTTTTACGCGTAACCCCGCAAATGGCGAAAAGGAATTCTACGGCGACTACCTTGTTAACGCGCAGGGCGAAGACGTTGTTGCCGGTATTCGTAACACCAGCCCCATTGCAGAGCTCAAGGAAACTCCTGGCCTTGAAGAGGCTGGTCGTGAGCTCGAAGAGGTATTCACCATCCTCGAAAACCATTTCCGCGATATGTGCGACATCGAGTTCACCATTGAACAGGGCAAGCTTTGGATGCTTCAGACCCGTGTTGGTAAGCGTACTGCTGCTGCAGCTTTGCACATCGCAATCGAGATGGAGCAGGAAGGCCTTATCACCAAGGAAGAAGCTGTGCAGCGCGTAGACCCCGAGCAGCTTGATCAGTTGCTGCATCCTCAGTTCGATGCCAAGGCTGACTACGATGTAGTTGCCAAGGGCCTCAACGCTTCTCCTGGTGCTGCTGTCGGTGAAGCTGTATTCTCCGCCGACGATGCCGTAGAGGCTGCTAAGGAAGGTCGCAAGACCGTTCTGGTTCGTTGGGAAACCACTCCCGACGATCTTGCTGGCATGATTGCTGCTGAAGGCGTTCTTACCTCCCATGGTGGCAAGACTTCTCATGCAGCTGTTATCGCTCGTGGTATGGGTGCTCCCTGTGTTTGCGGCGTTGATGCTCTCAAGATTGACGCCGAGGCAAAGCAGGCTTCTATTGCCGGCACTGACATCGTAATCAAGGAAGGCGACGTTATCTCGCTTGACGGTACCACCGGTATTGTTGTTCTTGGCGCTGTTGAACTTGTTCAGCCCGAACTTGCTGGTGATCTTGATACCATCCTCGAATGGGCAGACGAGTTCCGTACCATGGGTGTTCGCGCAAACGCTGACAACCCCGAAGATGCTCAGCTTGCACGTGATTTCGGCGCTCAGGGTATTGGCCTGTGCCGTACCGAGCATATGTTCCTTGGCGAACGTAAGCAGATCATTCAGACCTTCATCCTCAACGATGACGAAGCTATTCGCGAAAAGGCCTGCGACGATCTTCTGAAGGCTCAGACTGGTGACTTCCTTGGCATGTTCCGCGCTATGGACGGTCTGCCTGTTATCGTTCGTCTCCTCGATCCTCCTCTGCATGAGTTCCTCGAGTCTGCTCGTGCTCTCGATGTTGAGATTGCTCGTCTTGAGGCTACTGGCGGCGATCCTGCTGTTATCGAGAAGAAGCGTGCTCTTATGGAGCAGATCGATAGCTTCTCCGAGGCCAACCCCATGCTTGGTCTTCGTGGCTGCCGTCTGGCAATCAAGTATCCTATCCTTGCTGAAATGCAGGTTCGCGCTATTGCTACCGCTGCTGCTCAGCTCAAGAAGGAAGGCCTCGATCCTAAGCCTGAAATCATGATTCCTCTTGTTTCTGTTGTTCCTGAGCTTGCTAAGCTTCGCGAACAGGCAGAGGGTGTTATTGCTCAGGTTGCCCAGGAAGAGGGCGTAGAGCTTGAGATCAAGATCGGTACCATGATCGAGCTTCCTCGCGCTGCCGTAACCGCTGATGAGATTGCTACTAAGGCCGACTTCTTCAGCTTCGGTACTAACGACCTGACTCAGACCACCTTTGGCTTCTCCCGCGACGACGTTGAGGCTGAATTTATCCATCAGTATCTCGCTGAGCGAATTTTGCCTTACAACCCGTTTGCTACGGTTGATCCTGGCGTTGCTAAGCTCGTCAAGATGGGTGTTGAGCTTGGTCATCAGGGCAACCCCGACATCGTTTGCGGCGTTTGCGGTGAGCATGGTGGCGATCCTGACTCTATCAAGACTTTCTATGGTATTGGACTCGACTACGTCAGCTGCTCTCCCTATCGCGTGCCTTTGGCTCGTCTTGCTGCAGCACATGCTGCTCTTGCAGATAAGTAATTGTTTCGTAATTACCATTTGCCATCTTGAAGGAGCCCTACGGGGCTCCTTTTTTTTGGATGCAAAGGTCTGTTTGTCCTGGCGTTCCCTATAAGTGTTTGAGACTCATGACCACTGTAAGGTCGATTAAGCTGCCGTATTTGTTATACTAGGTGAGCACTTTTACAAGGGGATAACCCCATTCGGGGGCGACTGGTTTCGACATGGTAAGTCGGATCCGAGGAGCAGGTCGTGGTCTCCTCGCCACGTTAAATAGGGGTACCGTCAAGTTAATTGGCAAAAACAACACTCAGGGCCAGCTGGCCCTCGCTGCTTAATTTAATTGCAGCGTGACGACGTGAAGTTATCCTTCGCCTTCACCTTCGTTATCATTTTTAGAGGGATGCTGTTTGGCACGTAGCTGGTATGGCTAAGCAAAAGATTGAACCCGCTAGGGTGTGCGCGGACCTGTCAATGGGTCTTGTTCATCTGAAGATTGAACATTGAATAAGCTTGTAGAGCCTCGTTGATGATTTAGTATGGACCGGAGTTCGATTCTCCGCGCCTCCACCACACTCTTCAGGGCTTGCCTATGGCAAGCCCTTTTTTCATACGAAACGCTATTAAGTTACGCGACGCTTTGGTGGCACGGCTCGCTCTCCAATCAGGTTGGACGTGCGAAGCATGCGTGGAGGTTCCGCTCAGCAGAGCTGCGCAGACGTGTCCGCTCGGACGTATAGTTTGGAGTCGAACGTGCCACTGATATGTTTGACTCGCGCTTATCCGCACTCGCTAGAGCGGCGCTCGCTGTTTCGTCCGATTCTAGGGCTTCACTAACGCCCTTCCAGGTGTTTTGTTCAAGCTTGCTTCGCTCCTTGAGCATTGCGTCATGATGGTCTCATTTTGCGTAGTTTCGTGGTATCGTTTGTTGCGCTATTTTCGAAAGGATCGGTATGTTTCGCATCAATCATGCAATTCTGCACGTATTCGATTTTACTTCCTGCGTGAATATATTTTCGCAGGCTGAGCTTGACCTTGAGAGCAAGCAGGTTAAACAGTACATCACCAAACATGTGCGCAAAGGGCTTACTCATATCGATAACAAACGTGGGGAATTTTCCGTCGACAGTTCTTTCGCTCCTGAACTTCGTGCCTATTTTCGTGGCGAGCGGGAGTTCATTGATCTTTCCGTTCAAATCGCTGAATTCATTTCAAGTGAGCTTGGACGCATGAGCAAAGCGGAATCAACCGATTTGCTTGTTGTTGATTTCGAAGAAGAAACTAAGCTTGAAGGCGGAAGTGCCGATGATGCAGAAATCGAGGCTTCTTTTGAGGGTCGTATAAACCGCTATTTCGGCATTTTTATGCTTGAAAGCCGTCAGGCATTTATGCATTCGGTAGGATATGGGGAAAACGGCGAGCCAAGTAATGCCATTGAGCGTCATCATGCAATCCTTCCTAGTCCTTCGCAAAAGATTGCCTCTTTTGCGATAATCGACTCCCGTTCTTTAGAGGTTGCGTTCCAGGATAAGAAACGTACTATTGCTGGAGAAGATCGTTACCTCATTCCCGACGGCTTGCTCCAATGCTCTATGGAGGCATCCAGCAAAGAAGTTATCGATGAAATAACCACTATTGTGGAAGAAGTCGCTGATGAATACGGTGCAAACGCTACTGTCGCCCTTACACGCGCTAAGGCGTATGTTTCAGAAGCGGCTGAAGAGGGTAGGGGTGTAGTTCCTCACGAGCTTGCTGCTGAGGTTTTTGAGGACGAACCATTGCAAGAGCGTTTTGTGGAAACTGCGGCAGAAGAGAATATTCCAGAGCGTGTTCGCGTTGACAAAAAAGCTGCTGAGCGTATTACCCGTAATCACAAGATTCGAACCGATACTGGCATCGAAATCACGTTTCCGTCCGAATACGCTCACAATCCAGAGTTCATTGAATTTGCTAGCATGCCTAATGGCCTAATTTCGATTGAGTTGAAAAATATTACCCAGATTGAGAACAAGTAGGTTTTCCTGTTTTGTTTCGTTCCCGACCTCGGCTAAGTGTGAATAAAAAAAGAACCCCTGAAATTCAGGGGTTCTTTTCGTTTAAGTATGTTTCCGATTTAGAAAACCGGTACTACAGCACCTTCATAGGTGTTGTTTATGTAATCCCGAACCTCGTCGGAGTTCAGTGCTTCAGCAAGAGCCTTGATCTTGTCGGAATCCTGGTTGCCATCTTTTACAACGAGCAGGTTGGCGTAGGTCTTAGCAGCCTCGGAATCAGCGCTTTCAACAGCGAGTGCATCAGTGTTTACCTTGAAGCCAGCAGCGATAGCATAGTTGCCATTGATGATTGCAATGTCAACGTCGTCTACAACATTGGGAACATTGGCAGCTTCAAGTTCGTTGAAGGTGAGGTTCTTGGGGTTGGAAACGATATCGTTTACGGTAGCGGTTACGCCAACGCCATCCTTAAGGGTAATCAAGCCTTCCTGCTGAAGAAGAAGCAGAGCACGAGCTTCGTTGGTTGCATCGTTGGGAACAGCAACCTTAGCGCCGTCCTTCAGTTCCTTGAGATCGGAGATGCTCTTGGAGTAGATGCCCATGGGCTCAAAGTGAATTGCGGTCACGGAAACAAGATGGGTACCCTTTTCCTGATTGAAGTTATCAAGGTAGGGACCATGCTGGAAGTAATTTGCGTCAACGTCGCCGTTTTCAGTTACGTCATTCGGCTGAACGTAGTCGGTGAATTCCTTTACTTCGAGCGTGTAGCCTTCCTTTTCAAGGATTGGGGCAACGGCGTTGTTCAGGATTTCAGCATGAGGGGTAGGAACAGCTGCGACGGTGATCTTCTTGTCGTCAGAGTTGCTGTTGTTTGAAGAAGAGCAACCGGTAAGAGCCAAAGCAGCGAGTGCAAAGGCCACGATACCGGCGAAAAGGGCAATTGCTGCCTTCTTCGAGGTGAGGGAGTGAGACATTTTGGTTCCTTTCGTTCATTGAGGGCAGTAACCAGCTGCCCAAAAGCGATGGGTTTTATATTAGGGATTTATGATGGTTTGGCAACGTGGTTGGTTATTGCCAAATTTGAGTGCTGGTTATAAACATGCCGTGTTCGGTTTATGAAATTTCGATTTCCGAATGGGCACAACCACCGAAAAACCCTAAAGAACAGGTTATTTCTCCTGGATAATGCTTTAAACAGCAGTATACTGTTCAGGAGGTGGTCAACGAGGAATTTGGGAGAGATTCTCTTATATGAAAGGATCCAGTAAGCAGGGCTCCAATGAAGCTTATCAGGGTAAGCATGTTGTTCAGTCTCAGGCTTCGGCATCGAACGGTTATACCCCGATTCAGCAAGGTGAAGTTGTGGTAGACGGTACGGTGCTTCAAAAACAGAGGGACAAAAAACCATTCATTATTGCGGCTGCTTCTGTTATTGCTGCTTTGCTTGTGGTGTATGGGGCCGGTTTTCTGTATTTCTTGAGCCATTTCTTCCCGAATACCAATCTGAATGACGAAGATCTCTCCATGCAGTCTAGCGATGTTTTGGCAGAAAAGATTCAGCACCAGGCCGACTCATATGCGCTTACCATTTCCGGTCAGGGTTTTTCCTATTCGTTTCAGCCCGGTGAAACCGCCATCGACATCGATGCTCATCAAATTGCCGAAGATGCCGCTAAGCGTCAGGATGTGCCCCTGTGGTTTATTGAGGTTTTCCGTCAGCACGATGTTTCCGATATCGTCGTAGCAAACTATGAAGAGGGTGCTCTCGATTCGATCATCGATGAGCAGATCAGTGCATTTAACGAGGGTATGAATCCTTCGGCAGATGCCACGGTTACGTATAATGAACCGATGGATTCTTTCGTGCTGAAGCCCGAAGTGTATGGCACTCAGCTTGATGCAGAGGCGGTTTGCGCTAAAGCCGGCGAATGCATTAAGGCAATGCGCACGAATTGCGAACTGACTGAAGATGACTTGATTAAACCCAAGGTACTGAGCTCTGATTCGCGCGTGATGGATGCTGTTCAGCGTGCAAACGATCTGTTTCCAGACTCATTTTCGTTGATGCTCAACGGATCCGTTAAGGCTGCCACCATTGACAAAGCAACGTTTGCCGGCTGGCTTTCCATCAGCCCTGAAGACTATTCCTTGAGTATCAGCCAGGACGGTGTTGCTTCCTGGGTTAATGAAAAAGCAGAAGGCATGAATACCGTTGGAGCTACGCGAACCTGGACTCGCGAAGATGGTAAGGTTTGCACCGTTTCGGGTGGCACGTATGGATGGAAGGTCGATACCAACTCGCTTTCCCAAGATGTTTATGATGCCCTCGTTGCTGGTGGCGCAACTTCCGTCGACATTCCCTGCAGCCAATCTGGTGATACTTACAATGGCGCTGGTGCTCGTGACTGGGGTGCTTATGTGGATGTTGATATCTCTGAGCAAACGGCTCGTTATTATGACGCAAGCGGCAATTTGCTTCATTCTTGCGGTGTGGTTACTGGCAAACCCGTCAACGGTCGTAGCACACCCACTGGTGTGTATTATCTAAACAACAAGCAAAGCCCTTGTACCCTGATTGGCTACAAGCCGAATGGAGAGAAAGATTACGAAACGAAAGTTACGTACTGGATGCCCTTTATTGGTAACTCGATTGGCCTTCATGATGCTACTTGGCAATCCTCTTTCGGCGGTACTCGTTACCAAACCAATGGTAGCCATGGGTGCGTAAATCTCTCGTCTGGTGACGCGCAGTGGTTCTATCAGAATCTGAATAAGGGCGTATGCATTATTACGCATAATTAATGTTTGAGAAGCCGTCTCTAGGGCGGCTTCTTTGTTTTAGCTAAGTGAGTTATAATCATCTGGCTGTGCGCCCATAGCTCAGCTGGATAGAGCAGCGGACTTCTAATCCGAAGGTCGTAGGTTCGAATCCTACTGGGCGCGCCACGATAGCATCAGGCCATTGCGGAAGGTTCCGCGATGGCCTTTTTGTTTGGATCTAATGCGATGCCTCGTTCTGCTATTTTTAGTTCCGTTGGTGTCTGGGAATTGGGTTGTTCTAGTTCCCTTTGATTAGATTTAACTCTGCGATTGTTTTGTTTCATGTTATGCGTACTTTCTGGGATTGCCCATAGACTGTTCCAGTGCCTCTTCAACGCGTTATGCTGAATGACGGGCATGTTTCATATGCCGTTAAAGGAGTGCTTTGTGGATTTTGATAATCGACCTATTGGAGTGTTCGATTCCGGTTTCGGCGGCTTGACGGTAGCTCGTGAATTGGTGAAATGCCTGCCGGAGGAAAATATTATTTACTACGGGGACACTGCTCATTGCCCGTATGGCCCGCGTGACCCCGAAGAGGTTCGTTCGTTCGTTCTTAATATCTGTTCATGGTTGATTAGCCAGAACGTAAAAATGATCGTCATTGCGTGTAATACTGCCACGGCAGCAGGCTTGGAAGCTGCTCAGAAGGTATTTGACGTGCCTATTATCGGCGTTGTTGAGCCTGGTGCTCGTGCAGCCGCTCGTGCAACCCACAATCGCCGTGTTGGCGTTATAGCTACTCAAGGCACCGTCGATTCTGGCGTGTATACTCGTGCCATTCGTAATATCGATGCTGGCATCACCGTTTTCTCCACTGCAACACCTCGTTTCGTCGAGATTGCGGAACTTGGTATTCAGATGGCGAAGGGCCCTATTGAAAGCTACACTTCACTCGCATCTAAGGTATTCATTCGTCCTGCTTTCCAGGAGATTGCTCAGGACTATCTTGATCCTTTGCGCCGTTGCGATATTGATACGTTGGTTTTGGGATGCACCCATTTTCCTCTGCTGAAAGCACTTATCGGGGGTGTTGTTGGGTCTCAGGTAAAACTTATCTCTTCGGCTACTGAGGTTTCTCTTGATTGCGCAGATTTGCTTGCAAGGCAGGAATCGCTGGTTAAACCTGGAAATGTAGCTATCCGTCGTTTTGCTACATCGTCTGATAACCTCGATGATTTTTGCTCGTTTGGCGAGCGAGTGTTGCGTATGCCGCTCGGTTCTGTTGAGCACGTTGTTTTGTAGCTCTTTATTGAGATGGAGGATGCCATGACAAAGACTGTTGTTATTGCGACTAACAACGCTCATAAAGTTGAAGAAATTGAAACTGCCCTTAATTTTGAGGGGTGGGAATTTAAAAGCCTTAAGGATGCGGGTTTGGTATCCGATCCTGAGGAATCCGGCACTACGTTTCTCGAGAATGCGCGCATAAAAGCTCGTGCTGCGCATGAGCTAGCGTGCGCTGCGGTGTTGGCGGATGATTCTGGGCTTATTGTTGATGCTCTCGATGGCGCTCCAGGCGTGTATTCGTCTCGTTACAGCGGCGTCGATGGAGATGATAGCGCTAACAACGCCAAGTTGTTGCGTGAACTTAGTGCTGTTCCGCTAGCAAAGCGTACGGCGCGCTTTGCTAGCGTATTGGTGTTTATTGATGAGGATGGCCTCGAAACGGTCGCTGAGGGCTTTGTGGAGGGGCGCATCGGCCTTGTCGAGCGTGGAGAGCATGGTTTTGGATACGATCCTCTGTTTTTCCCAGACGCCTATAACGGAGAGGTTACAATGGCGGAGCTTACCCAGAGCCAAAAAAATGCGATATCCCATCGTGGAAATGCTTTGCGAGAATTAAGAAAGAAGCTACACCCAAGCGATTAGTTCTGGTATACTAACTAACCGTTGCGT
>ULPS01048543.1_pt1 | contig 11129 bp, 7 predicted proteins | sample 1953711 | NCBI WGS metagenome assembly ULPS01 (sample SAMEA4835635, study PRJEB28245) | human gut metagenome | biome: gut microbiome; material: fecal sample | place: Denmark | collected 2008 | reverse complement strand
GGCGGCGGTGCAGAATCTGGCGCGGTTCTGTGAAAAGGCCGCGCGGGCAGATGTCTACTTTGCCGCTGAGGCTGCAAGGCTTCTGGCGGTGGCACGCCTGCCCGGCGCAGAAACTGCATGGCAGCTGGCGCCCTTGCAGGCGGCAGACCCCCTGCTGCTGGAAACTGCGCTGCACAGTCTTGTGGCTCCGGTGCGGGATGCAGAGGAAAAATATGTGCAGCTGCTGTGCGCCGTGGTGCGGCAGGGCAGCGGTGCAGTACAGCTGACCGGACAGGTGCGTTTTTGCGCCGGGAACGGCTGTCTGCGGCAGGAAATGCTGCCGGACGCGCTGCCCCGGCAGCTGGAGAGCGCGCCGCAGCAAGTGCCCCTTTTGCCCGAAAAACAGCCGGAATTCCGGCTGCGCGGGGGCTGGAAGGGGAAAGCGGAGCTGTTAACAGCCGATTTTGAGAAAAAAATACAAGTCGTTCATAAAAAAGACTTAAAAAATCGGGCGGATTATGCTAGAATAACTACGTTGTACACTGGCCTTGTGCTGCGTGCCCGACAGCCGGGAGACCGCTTCCGGCCTGCGGGGCGGGGTTTGAGCAAGCCGCTGCGTAAGTGGATGAACGAGACCGGTGTCCCGAACGAACTGCGGGATACGCTGCCGCTGCTTGCCAGCGGAAGCGAGATTTTATGGGTGTGTGGAGAAGGCTTTGCCGATGGCCTTGCACCGGACACGGAAAGCAGATGGATCCTGCACTTGGATGCAGAGATCGAAACACAGGAGGAAAAAACAAATGAGTATGCACGATGATATCAAGACCGTTCTGGTCAGCGAAGAGCAGCTGAAGGCCAAAGTGGCGGAGCTGGGCGCTCAGATCAGCCGGGATTATGCCGGTAAAAATCTGGTGCTGGTGTCCATCCTCAAGGGCTCGGTGGTCTTTATGGCCGACCTGATGCGGGCTGTGAGCATCCCCTGCAATATCGACTTTATGGTGGTCTCCAGCTACGGCGGCAGCAACACCACCACCAGCGGTCTGGTCAAGATCATCAAGGATCTGGACGGTGATCTGTCCGGCAAGGATGTGCTGATCGTGGAGGATATTCTGGACACCGGCGTCACCCTGTCCAACCTTGTGCCCATGCTCAAGATGCGCAACCCGAACTCCGTTAAGATCTGCACCATCCTTGATAAGCCCAGCCGCCGCAAGGCCGACATCCAGCCGGATTACGAGGGCTTTCAGGTGCCTGACGAGTTCGTGGTGGGCTATGGTCTGGACTACGATGAAAAATACCGCAACCTGCCCTATGTCGGTGTGCTGAAGCCCGAGGTCTACACGAAGTAACGTGTCCATTATAAAAATCCAGAACTGGAGTTGATTTTTTTGCAACCGAAGAAACCCCGTTTCAATCCGCTGGTGATCGCCATTGTGCTGGCAGCCGTGCTGATGGTGTGGTCGGTGCTGGGCGGCACCGGCGGCAACGCTAACGGCTCCTCCATGGCTTATTCCACGGTGGTACACTATTTTGAGAGCAATCAGGTCACCAAATTCTCGCTGGATCTGAATACCGGCGTGATCACCATGACCCTGAAGGAGGGCGCACAGGAGCTGCCCAACGCTGCCGAGCAGACCACCACCCAGTCTACGAGCGGACTGCTTTCCGGCCTGCTGTCCTCCTCTTCCTCCGCCCCCACCGGGGTGAAGAAGAACGATGACGGCACCGAGACAGTCAGCTATAAGCTGCCCTATGCCCGGATGTTCGTGGACCATGTGTCGGACTACATCGCCCAGTACGATGCAGCCAACCCCGATGCACCCATGGTGTACGACTATGTGCCCGCCAAGGAGACCATCCCCTGGATGGAGATCCTGTTCTATCTGGCTATGTTGGGCTGCACCGGTTTTTTGCTGTTCTCCATGATGCGTGGCGGCGCCGGTGGCGGCGGCATCATGAACGTGGGCAAGGCCAAGGTAAAGGACGAGCACGAGAACAAAAAGACTGCCACCTTTGCCGATGTGGCCGGTGAGGACGAGGAAAAAGAGGAACTCAAGGAAGTTGTGGAGTTCCTCAAGAGCCCCGATAAGTTCAATACGCTGGGTGCCCGCATCCCCCACGGTGTGCTGCTGGTGGGCCCTCCGGGTACCGGTAAGACCCTGCTGGCCCGCGCCTGTGCAGGCGAGGCGGGGGTGCCCTTCTACTCCCTCTCCGGCTCTGACTTTGTGGAGATGTATGTCGGCGTGGGCGCATCCCGCGTGCGTGACCTGTTCGATAAGGCCAAAAAGACCATGCCCTGCATCATCTTTATCGACGAGATCGATGCTGTGGGTCGTCAGCGCGGCGCAGGTCTGGGCGGCGGTCACGATGAGCGCGAGCAGACCTTGAACCAGCTGCTGGTGGAGATGGACGGCTTTGAAGCCAACGATGGCATCATCGTCATGGCGGCCACCAACCGTGCTGATATTCTGGATAAGGCGCTGCTGCGTCCCGGCCGCTTTGACCGTCAGGTCTATGTGGGGCTGCCGGATGTCAAAGGCCGCGAGGAGATCCTGAAGGTGCATACCCGCAACAAGCCCCTTGCACCGGACGTCTCCCTGAAGGTTATTGCCCAGCGCACCGCCGGTTTTGCCGGTGCAGACCTTGAGAACCTTGTCAACGAGGCCGCTCTGCTGGCAGCCCGCCGCAACCGCAAGGCCGTTACCATGGAGGATATCGAGGAAGCCTCCATGAAGGTGATGGCTGGCCCCGAGAAGAAGAGCCGCGTGGTCACCCCGGAGGAGAAAAAACTCACCGCCTACCACGAGGCCGGTCACGCAGTGGCAGGCTTCTACTGCAAGCATCATCCCCGCGTGCACGAGATCACCATCATCCCGCGCGGTCAGGCCGGTGGCTACACCATGTATCTGCCCGAGAAGGACCGCAGCTATGTGACCAAGGGCGAGATGTTTGAGGACATCGTGTCCAGTCTGGGCGGTCGCGTGGCCGAGCAGCTGATTCTGGAGGACATCTCCACCGGTGCTTCCAACGACCTGCAGCAGGCCACCAATATTGCTCGCCAGATGATCACCCGCTACGGCTTCTCCGAGCGTCTGGGCCCCGTGGTCTACGGCACCTCGCAGGAGGAGACCTTCCTTGGCCGCGACTTTGGTCAGGGCAAGGGGTACAGCGAGACCACCGCTGCCGAGATCGACAGCGAGACCCGCGATATCATTGACGAAGCCTACGAGACCTGCCGCCGCACCCTGACCGAGCACATCGACCAGCTCCATGCGCTGGCCAAGGCTCTGATGGAGCGCGAAAAGCTCAACGAGGAGCAGTTCAACACCATTATGGTCGGCGGCACCCTGCCTCCCTGCGAGGATGCAAAGCCCGAGCAGGCACAGCCCGACCAGACCATGCAGCCCGCCCCGGTGCAGCCCGCAGAGCCTGCGGAGACTGCCGAGCGTGCAGAACCCGCCGAGCAGGCCGAGCCTGCCCAGCCGGAAATGCCGCAGCCGGATGCCCCGGAGCAGCAGGACTAAGCTTTTTTAGGAAAGGAGCGAGCATCGTGGAGGAAAATTTTAACCCGGTCGCACAGACCCGCGCAAACTACTATACCCCCGGCAGTCCGGTGCAGTTTGTCTGCGTGGAGCTGCTCAAGGGAGACGTCAGCGGCGAGCATGCTGTCTGCCTGACCTTCAAGAATATTTCCCGCGTGACCCTGACCGCACTGGAGATCCACTTCAAGTGCAAGGGTGTGGATGGCGTGATCCTGTGCGAGGATAAGTTCGAGTACCGGGATCTGCAGGTAAAACCCGGCGAGCTGTTTGGGCAGGATGATGCCGTGTTCATCACGGCCAAGGCCATCACCAGCGTAGATGTTACCCTGTGCAATGTATACAACGGCAAGCGCGTGGTGCATCTGGACGGCATCAAGCGTGTGCGTCTGCCCGCACCCCGCCGTCTGGCTCCGGAGCTGCAAAAGGCGCTGGAGGCCCGCATGAACCGCACCGGGCTCAAGTATCAGCCGCAGGTGTTCGAGAACGGCTGGTACTGCGCCTGCGGCGCCTTCCACCCCACCGAGGAGGACACGGTTTACTGCTCGGAGTGCGGTTGTGACCGTATCCTGTTGCAGAACGCGCTGAACACTCTGCTGCAGCCCGCTGCCCCGGCAGACGAGATGGAAATGCCCCTTAACGCCCCGGCTGCTCCCGCAGCGCCCGCTGCGGTGGAGGAGCCTACCCGCATCGTGGGCGCAGCCCCTGCTGCTCCGGCGGCTCCCGTAGAAGAGCCCACCCGGGTCGTGGGAGCACCGGTCTACGAGCCAAAGGCTGACCCCATCCAGCCTGTCTCGGAGCCTACCCGGGTGCTGGATGCCTCTGCCCGCGCACCGCTTTCCGGCGCTGCTGCGGCAGACGAGGGCACCCGCGTGATCCCCGCCCGTCGTCCGGCTCCGGTGCGTCAGCCCGCGCCTGTGGAGGACGAAGAGTACGAGGAGTACGAGGACAACCGGGACAGCGTGGCAGAAGCGCTGATCCGCTGGGTGCCGCCCATTACGGCCATCCTGTGTGCAGCCATCGCGCTGTGCGGCTTTGTGTACTACCAGTTCGTGCTGTAAAATAAGAGATCATCCCGGCGGAGGGGGCAGCGTGCCTTCTCCGCCTTTTGTGTGCACTGCACAGAAAGGAAATACCATGCCGGAACAAGCCTTACAGGTGGCTTTTGAGATCAAGACCGCCTGCGATGAGATCAGCCGCCGCCTGCTGCGCTGGCACTGGGAGCGCAAGCCCGGGGCGCACAGTCTGGATGCGCTGCTGGAGCATATTGCTGCCCGCAAGCAGGAAAGCCCGGATTATTATGACCGTATGCCGGATCTTACCGGCAAGACCAGCTGGCAGCAGCTGGACACTACCCTTTGTATGCGGGTGCTGCTGGACCCGGAGAACGATGCCGCCCGCCCACTGGACCTGCTGGGCAACACGGCGCACCCCTCTGCCGCCCGCCATGCCTGCAACGCCATCCGCACCGCCCGCAACGAAGCTGCTCACGCGGCAGTTGCAGCAGACGGCGCACAGGCAGCCCTGCTGTTCAACGAAGCCATCGAGGCGCTGGAGGAGGGCTACGCCGGTACTGCCTTTAAGGAAAACGAGCTGGCGCAGTATTACCGCGAGGCAGAGGACTACCTGAGCCGCTGCAGCGAGGGCAAGCCCCTTATTAAAGTGCGCCAGAGCAGCCCGCAGAACGCACAGCAGGGAAAAGCCGCCGCCCGCACAAAGCCCCGCGATCCCCAGACTGTCCGCAGTACCAAAAGCACTGCCGGGCGGCAGAATACCTCTGCCCGCAGCCGCAGCACCGGTACAAAGCAGAGCCGCAGCACAGCCTCCCGCAGCAAAAAGCAGCAGACCGGCGGCGAGAGCAGGGTGGCACTTGGCATTATTCTGGCAGCGCTGGTGCTGGGACTTATCGCACGCGCCATCAGCATGGGACTTGTATAAGCGCAAGGGTTTTCGCAATTCTGGCGGTAAATCAGAAAGCAAGATTGTTTGGATTGTGTAAAATCACCAAAAAAGCAACGGGCAGCCCCACAGAAAAACGGTCATTGCACCTCTTGCGGGAAATATGAAACGGATTTATAATAAGCATGAAAACGTTTACACATTACCACCGGAGAGGGAACGGAGAAAAGAACCTCATGACCATCAGTGATATTGCAAAGATGGCAGGCGTTTCCAGCGCTGCGGTCAGCCGCTATTTGAACGGCGGCCCCCTCAGCGAGCAGAAGCGCGCCGTGATACAAGCCGTAGTGGAAAAGACCGGCTACAGCCCGGATACTGCGGCGCAGACCCTGCGCACCGGCAAGGTGCGTCAGGTGGGGGTCATCGTGCCCAGTATCAGCTCCCAGTCGGTGGGGCAGATCACCAGCGGCATTGCAGCCGAGCTGGGGGCCAGCCGCTACCTGATGCTGCTGGCAGACACCGAGCTGGACGGGCAGATGGAGCTGGAATATCTTACAGCGCTGCAACGCAACCATGTGGCCGGTATCATCCTGCTGGGCTATGATTCCAGCCCGCAGCTGTGCAAGGCGCTGAAAGACTGCCGTGTGCCTGTGGTGGTAACGGGGCAGCGTTTTGCAGACCTGCCCTGCGTTTATAACGACGACCGCTCTGCTGCCCGCGACCTGACCCGGAAGATGCTGGAGCATGGCCGCAAAAATATCGTGTATATCGGCGGTAGCGAGCAGGACGCCGCCACCGGCATAGCCCGCCGTCAGGGTGTGCAGGATGCACTGCGGGAGGTGGGACTAAACGCAGATGGTCTGCCCCGCGCTTACTGCGCCGCCTTTTCCATGGAAGAAGGGCACCGCTGCATGGAAGAGCTGCTGGCACGCTGCCCGCAGTTGGACGGTGTGGTCTGCGTGACCGACACCGTGGCCTTTGGCGCTTTGCGGGTGCTGCGCGACGCCGGGCGCAAAGTAGGGCAGGATGTCGGCCTTGCCGGCATCGGAGACAACTGGGCAGGCAAGGTGGTGGAACCCGGCCTGACCACCATCCGCTTTTATCAGCGGCAGGTCGGGCAGGAGGCTGCCCGGATGCTGCTGCAAAGCTTAGAGCATACCGGGCCGGACGCTGCACCGGTACGCCAGACCACGCTGGGCTATACGCTGGTAGAGCGCGGCTCACTGTAAAAAAAGAGGAACGAATGAAACAAAAACTGATTTTTTTAGACATTGATGGCACTCTGCTGCCCCCGGGCGAGATGCTGATCCCCCAAAGCACGGTGGAAGCGCTGCACAAAGCACATGCCAATGGCCACAAGCTGTTTCTGTGCACCGGGCGCAACCTGCGCATGACCCAGCCGCTGCTGGACTATGGCTTTGACGGCGCGGTATGCAGCGCCGGCGGTTATGTGTTCTGCGGGGATAAGGTGCTGGTAGACCTGCCCATGGAGCCGCAGCTGGCAAAGGATGTGCGCAGCGCCATGGAGCGCCACGGCGTGGAGTGCACGCTGGAAGCGCGGGATGCCACCTACGGCAGCCTGAAAATGCTCGAGCGTTGGAGTTTTACCCACCGGGATGCAGGCCCCCTGAACAGCGAAGCCGCCCGCTGGCGCAAGGCCATGGAGGACGGCATGACCATGAGCCCGCTGGCCGAGTACAAGGGCGAGCCGCTGTATAAGATCGTATATATCGCAGAGCGCAGCGAGGACTTGAACGAGGCCAAGCGCCTGTACGAGGACAGATTCGTGTTCTGCGAGAGCAAGCCGGACGGTCTGAACGGCGGCTATGTGAACGGCGAGCTCATCAACCGCAAGTTTGATAAGGGGCGCGGCATCAAGGCCGTATGTGACTATCTCGGCGTGCCCCTGCAGAACAGCATCGGCTTTGGCGACAGCGACAACGACCTGCAGATGACCGATGTGGTCGGCATCAGTGTCTGTATGGCCGACGGCTCTGCAAGCCTGAAGCAGCGCTGCGACCGCATTGCCCCCTCGGTGTACGAGGACGGCATTGCCAAGGAGTTTGCAGCCTTGGGGCTGATTTGAGATTTCTTTTAGTAAAAACAGGGCAGGGGAACATCCGCAGACGTTCCCCTGCCCTAAAATTATAAATAATACTTTCGCGTCATTTTGTAACAAAAAGAGCGCTGCACGGTATTTTGTGCGGCGCTCTCTTTATATTGACAGATCAGTAGTGCAGATCCTCTGCGGTCAGCGCTTCCAGCACGGGCAGCATGGCAGCGGCTTCAGCCTTGGCGGCAGGCAGATCCATATCGCGGTAGTTGCCGCACTCCACCTCGCTGGCACCGGGCACAGCGCCCTCAAAATCGGCCATAAAGCGGTAGGCATCCACCGTCAGCTGCAGCGCCTGTGCCGGGGTCAGCCCTCGGGTGAGCAGGTAAAAGCCGGTGCGACAGCCCATGGGGCCAACATAGATCACCCCATCCTTCACGGCGCTGTTGCGCGCGTAGGTGGCAAACAGATGCTCCAGCGTGTGGGCGGCAGCAGTGGTCAGGTAATCGCCTTGATTGGGCTTTTTCATGCGGATGTCCCAGGTGAGCACATCGCCGTCCTGACGGCTCAGATACATCCCGCGCTCCAGCCGGGTGTGATCCACGCAAAAACTTGCGATACGTTCCATACTACAGCTCTCCTTTATCAGCCCTGCAGGCGCTGCACACTGCCGTGTGCGCAGTCCACAGCCACCATCAGACCATCGCGGATGTGGCTGGTAGCACCGGCGGCACCCACAACGGTGGGCTTCAGCAGTGCCTTGCCGGCAATAGCGGCGTGGCTGTTCAGGCCGGGCTCCTCTACCACCAGAGCGGCAGCGTCGCGCACAAAGCTCAGCATCTCGTTGCTGGTGGAGGGAACCACCAGCACCATGCCGGGCTTGAACTTGGCGCGCACCTCATCCATGGTGCGGCAGACGCAGGCCTTGCCGCTGGCAACATCATTGTTCTCGGGGCCGACGCCCACGCCGGTAGCCAGACAGTTGCCCACCATGTGGATCTTGATCATGTTGGTGGTGCCGGAAACGCCCACGGGCACGCCTGCGGTTACAACAGCCAGTTCGCCGTTGTGCAGGTAGCCGTTCTCCTTGGCCAGAGCAGTGGACATCTCAATCAGCTCATCGGTGCTGTGTGCCAGAGACATCATCAGCGGGGTGATGCCCCAGCTCAGGGACAGCTGACGCTGCACCTGCTCGCGCATGACGCAGGCAATGATGGGCTGCTGCGGGCGGTACTTGCTCAGCAGGCGGGCAGTGGTGCCGGACTCAGACACGGTCACGATGGCAGCAGCGTTCACGTCCCGTGCGGTCAGGCAGGCGGCATGGGCGGTAGCGTCAGAGACGCTGATCTTGCCGGGGTTGAAATCCATCGTGCGGCCGCGCAGATGGAAGCCCTCCTGCTCGGTGCGCTCGGCAATGGCAGACATGGTCTTGAGCGCCTCCACAGGGTAGGCACCGGCAGCGGTCTCACCGGACAGCATAATGGCAGAGGTACCGTCGTAGATGGCGTTTGCCACGTCCGAAATCTCGGCGCGGGTGGGGCGGGGGTTCACGATCATGCTGTCCAGCATCTGGGTAGCGGTGACGATGGGCTTGCCGAAGGAGAAGGAGCGGTCGATGATGGTCTTCTGGATGCCGGGCAGTTCGGTGAAGTCGATCTCCACGCCCAGATCGCCACGGGCCACCATCACGGCATCGGCAGCAGCCAGAATGCTGTCAATGTTGTTCACGCCCTCGCGGTTCTCGATCTTTGCAATGATGCGGATGTTGGAATCGTACTGGTTCAGCAGGTTGCGGATATCGTACACGTCCTGTGCGGTGCGCACAAAGGAAGCGGCGATGAAATCGTAGCCCTGCTGGATGCCGAAGATGATATCGTCCTTATCGCGCTGGCTCATATACGGCATAGACAGGTGCACGCCGGGCACGTTGACGCCCTTCTTGTTCTTGATCTTGCCGTTGTTCAGTACGGTGCAGACGATGTCGGTGTCGTTCACGGTCTGGATCTGCAGCTTGATCAGGCCGTCGTCCAGCATGATGGTGCCGTTCGGCTCCACGTCCATGGGCAGATCCTTGTAGGTGATGGAGCAGATCTCGTTGGTGCCCTCCACATCGCGGGTGGTCAGGGTAAAGGTCTGGCCTGCAACCAGATTCTCAACGCCGTTCTTGAAGTCCTTCAGGCGGATCTCGGGGCCCTTGGTGTCCAGCAGTGCAGCCACGGGCTTACCCAGCTCCTCGCGCAGAGCCTTCAGCTTTTCAAGGCGTCCCAGATGCTCCTCGTGGGAACCGTGGGAAAAATTGAAGCGGGCCACGTTCATGCCATTGGCAATCAGATCGCGCAGCACGCCTTCCTTATCGGTGGAAGGACCAAGGGTGCAAATAATTTTCGTCTTTCTCATGCAATATACCTCCGTCAACTCTCTCTTACCTATATCCGGCACAGCATCACTGCAGGCTGCTGTGTATGACCAATGGGAGTAAAAGCTCCCGGTACAGCGGGTCGGTTTATATGGCAGAGCGGGAAAACCCAAAACTCTACCACCTATTATTATAATCATTCCGGCGCAAGAGAGCAAGAGAAATTTTTGCTTGAATACAAGTTTTTGCATCTGTTGATGCCCAAAGGAAAGATTGCAAAACTTTTTAACGATGCGCCGCAGCTTTCTGCGTACTGTCTGACAGGGGAAAACTGCTGCAAAACGTGAAAACTGATAAGAACATACAAGACTGCTTCCTCTTGCATCGGAGGGGGTTTTTGCTTATAATAGGGGTAATAAAGTAGTACTGTTCCGGGGAACGCCCGGAGAATGGAGTGACCATTATGGAAAAACGCGTTTTTCTGATCGTGCTGGACAGCTTTGGCATCGGCGCAGAGCCGGACGCCGCTGCCTTTGGCGATGCAGGCACCAACACCCTGGGTGCCATTGCGAACCACCCCAATTTCAATTGCCCCAACCTGCGCAAGCTGGGCTTGTTCAACATTGACGGCGTGACCGCAGGGGAGAAAACGGATGCCCCGGCGGCTGCCTTTGCCCGCCTGCAGGAGCAGAGCATGGGCAAGGATACCACCATCGGCCACTGGGAAATCGCCGGTGTGGTCAGCCCGGAGCCGCTGCCCACCTTCCCCGAGGGCTTCCCGGAGGAGCTGATCCGGGAGTATGAGCAAAAGACCGGCCACAAGGTACTGTGCAACAAGCCCTATTCCGGCACGCAGGTGCTGAAGGACTACGGCGAGCAGGCCATGCGGGAAAACGCCCTCATCGTCTATACCAGCGCCGACAGCGTTTTTCAGGTGGCCGCCAACGAGGAGCTTGTGCCGGTGCAGGAACTGTACCGCTACTGCGAGATCGCCCGGAAAATGCTCAAAGGCAAATACGGCGTAGGGCGTGTGATCGCCCGCCCCTTCCTGGGCAACAGCGCGGATACCTTCTACCGCACCACCAACCGCCACGACCTGAGCCTGAAACCGCCCCGCGCCACCATGCTGGATCTGCTGAAGGATGCCGGTAAGGACGTGATCGCTGTGGGCAAAATCTACGATATTTTTGACGGCGAGGGTGTGACCGAAAAGATCAAGACCACCGGCAACACCAACGGCATCGCCTTTACCAAGGCTCTGCAGACCCGGGATTTTGAAGGCCTTGCCTTCGTGAATCTGGTA
>ULPS01033849.1_pt1 | contig 11221 bp, 7 predicted proteins | sample 1953711 | NCBI WGS metagenome assembly ULPS01 (sample SAMEA4835635, study PRJEB28245) | human gut metagenome | biome: gut microbiome; material: fecal sample | place: Denmark | collected 2008 | reverse complement strand
GGCGGCGGCCTGCGGGTTCCGCATCGGGGCGCTTGCGGTGCCCGGGCAGGGCCGCCAACACTTCCTCCACAAAGGCCGAGCGCTCGGCCACGCAGTCAAACAGCACCAGCTGCTGCCGGGCACGGGTCATGGCGACGTAGAACAGCCGCCGGTCCTCCTCGTACTGCTGGGTCTCGCCAGGGGTGCGGCAGGCAAGTTCCGGCTTGGCCGGAAGGATGCCATCCAGCACATCCAACAAAATCACCCGGTCGTATTCCAGCCCCTTGGCGGAGTGTATCGTGGATAAAATAAACCTGCATCCGGGCGGCGTAATATGATCCTGCACGATGCCGCGCAGAATTTCCAGCCGCTTTAACAGGTGGGCAGGGCTGTCCTCCTGGGCACCCAGCATTTCCAGCACGGCCAATTTCGTGCGGTCCATGCCCTTTTTGTCCAGGTATTTGCCGTAGCCCAGCTCGTCGGTCACAAACCGCACGGCGTCGTCCGCCGCCATCCTGGGCAGGCGAGCCAGGCCGTGGGCCACATCGGCCATGGCGGCGCGGATGCGCGGGCGGATGCTGTCCTCGTTCAGCAGGGCTGTCCAGCAGCCTTGGCCGTACTGCCGCGCCTGGCTGCAGGCGTACAGCGCCTGCACCTTTGTGACCGGCACACCAAATTTGTAGTAGCAGCGCAGAAAAACATCTGCGTCGGCGGAACGGGCGGCCAGCGCAAAGATATCCGCCACATCCCGCACGATTTTGTTGGAGAAAAACGTGGGGTCGATGTTTTTGCAGCCATAGGGCACGCCCCGGCGCTCGCACAGGTCGATGATGGGCAGGGCGCTCTCGTGGTTGCGGAATAGCACGGCGGTTTCCGTCTCGCAGTTCTGCGCCGTCTCAAACAAAAACGGCAGCTGATCGGCACGGCGGCGCACCGTGACGATCTGCAGCGGTTCGCCTGCGCCCTGCGTGGGCTGTATCGTTTTGGGGCGGCGATAACGATTGCGGGCCACAAAGCGGTTGGCCGCGTCCAGAATCGGTTCCCGTGAGCGGTAGTTTTCCTCCATCAGCAAGATTTGTGCGCCGGGGTAAGTCTTTTCAAAGTCCATCAGCGCCTGGGGGTAGGCGGCGCGGAAACCGTAAATACTCTGGTCCTCATCGCCAACCATAAAGATATTTCCGCTTTCCTGCGCCAGCACGCGGATAATCTCATGCTGCACCTTGGAGGTGTCCTGGGATTCATCCACGCAGAAATATTGATACCGCTCCCGGAACGCCTTCGCCACAGCGGGCGCACCGCGCAGGATTTGCAGCGCAAAGCATAGCTGGTCGTCGTAGTCCATCCTGTGCCCGGCTTTCAACGCCCGCTGGTAGCCGCGGTATAACTCGGGTAAGTTGTCGATGTCGGTTTCCAGCGCGTCCAGCTCGTCGTCGGTCAGGCACATATTTTTAATGTAGGTGATGGCTGTGCGCAGATCCTTCAGCGTGCTCTCGGTGGGGTATTCGTGGTTCGTCTCCTGCCAAAGGCGTGTAAGCAGCGGTGCGGTGTCGTTCTCGTTTTGGATCAGGTCGGGCGGCGTTCGGTTGTACATACGGCTGTACAGCGCGATAATGCGCGCTGCCACGCCGTTTATCGTGCGGAATTCCAGCTGCCCGGCCAGCGCATCCCCAAACCGCACGGCGAAGCGGGCACGCATTTCCCGCGTGGCGGCCACGGTGTAGGTCATTGTCAAAATCGACTGCGGTGGGATGCCGCAGACCAGTGTCATGTATCCCAGCCGGGTGATCAGCACCGTGGTCTTGCCGCTGCCCGGCACGGCCAGCAGCAGCACCGGGCCGTGTACGGCCTCCACCGCCGCCCGCTGCTGTGGGTTCAGCGCCGCCATATGGGCGGATGCAAATTCAGGTTTGTCCATGGCGGCTCCTTTCGGCAAATAGTAAATATTTTTCGCATGGCGGCGTGTATTGTAGGGGGCGGCGTCCTCGACGCCCTGCGGAGGCGTCCGGCCCCTGCACGGATGTTGAAATTATATCATATTTCCCCAGTAAAAGCAAAACTCCCCCGCCAAACGGCAGGGGAGAAGGATGTTCCAATCACGCGCGGTTCAGCGCAATATCGTTGATGACCTCACCGGCGTTGTATCCTCTCTCAACCGTAAAGCTGCGGGTTCGGCAAAGTTGAGGGCCGGATCTGCCCGGCCCCTGCAACGGCATAGCACATATACCCACTATGCTTATATGATTATAAACGTCGCCTCCCGCGCTGTCAAGCCTGTAAAACTGTCAAAACCTGCCGCGTTTCGACCACTGTATTTTGGCACCCCTATGTATTGGATAAACCGGCGGGCTGTGGTACAATATGTAAGCAACAGACAACTTGCGTGTAAAAGGAAAACATCATGAAGCAAAGTAAATTAAAACTGCGCTGCACCGAAGATTACGCGGTGCTCTATTGGGATAAACCCGCCGCTGCGCCCAAAGGGGCGGAGTATACCGTCTCGCTGAACGGCGAGGTCATCGGCCGCACGGATAAAACACATTTCACCATCGAGGGCCTGCCTTACGGCAGCACTTACCGGCTGGAAGTTGCCAGCGGCAGCTATTGCGTCGGGGTCGAGACGCTGCAATTCGGCAAAGAAAAGCGCCGCGTCAACGTAACGGCTGCGCCCTATTTCTGCAAGGGCGACGGCAAAACGCTGAACACCGACAACTTGCAGCGGGCCATCAACGACTGCCGCGCCGATGACATCCTGTATTTTCCGGCGGGTGACTACCTGACCGGGGCGCTGCAGCTGCACAGCGATTTGGAGATTTACCTTTCCAAGGGGGCTGTTTTGCAGGGCACGGCCAACATCAACGACTATTCGCCCCGCATCCCCAGCCGCTTTGAAGGGATGGAGATGCGTTGCTATTCCAGCCTGCTCAACGCCGGGCGGCTTGACCACACGAAAGGCTCGGGCTGCCATAACATCATCGTGCGCGGCAAGGGCACCATCTGCGGCGGCGGGCAGGTGCTGGCAAAGAAAATTATCGAGGACGAGCGCGCCCGCATCAAGAGCTTTTCGGACGATAACGAGGAACTTGTCAAAAGCTGCGAGAACGACGACACGCTCCCCGGCCGTGTGCGCCCGCGCTTAGTAAACCTGAGCAACTGCGAGAATGTCTGGTTCAGCGGTATTACGTTCAAAAACAGTCCGGCGTGGACTTTCCACATGGTCTACTGCGATAATATCCAGACCGACCACTGCGTTTTTGAATCCGAGGGCGTCTGGAACGGCGACGGCTGGGACCCGGATTCCTCGACAAACTGCACGCTGTTCGCCAGCGAGTTCCATACCGGCGACGACGCAGTTGCCATCAAGAGCGGCAAAAACCCCGAGGGAAACGAAATCGGCCGTCCCTGCGCCCACATCAAGGTGTTTGACTGCCGCATCGGGTACGGCCACGGCATCTGCATCGGCAGCGAGATGAGCGGCGGTGTGGAGGACGTGCAGATTTGGGACTGCGACTTTGCCAACTCGCTGTACGGCATTGAGATCAAGGCCACACCCAAGCGCGGCGGCTATGTGCGCGGCGTGACCGTGCGCGATTGCACCGCCCCGCGGGTAATTTTGCACAGCGTATCCTACAATGACGACGGTGAACCCGCCCCCGAGCCGCCGAAGTTCAGCCATTGCTGGTTTGAGGGGCTGACCCTGACCGGCCGCACGCTGGATCACGACCACATCTGGCAGGACGCCGCGCCCATCGAGATTGTCGGGTTCGACTGCCATGGCGGGGAGATCGAGGATATTACGTTTAAGGATATCACAATCACGAAGGAGAGCGCAGAACTGAAGCTGGGGCTGTGCAGCGGGGTGAATCTCTACAACGTCACACTCTCCAAGCCTTCCCCCTCGGGGGAAGGTGTCCCCGCAGGGCCGGATGAGGGGCGTGTTGACCCTGGTAACCCATAAACGGGTCATAGCGGGAACTTCTCTCCTCATCAGTCCGCTTCGCGGACAGCTTCCCCCGAGGGGGAAGCCTTTTCACCTGCCATTTGTAAACAAATCTTAAACCTTCCCTACACCCCCTTGCATATCGATGCAAGGGGGTGTAGTATTATCACGGCACAATTATTAACACATGATAATTATTAACAGGAGGTGTGTAATGTCTACCTCAGAAACACCCAATCTGCACGGTGTGTTCCGGTTCGTCGCGCGGCTGCATACCCTGTCCAAGCGCGGTATGCGTGCGGCCCTGGCCAATGAGCCAAAATGCCGGTACGGAATGCTCCAACATCTGTATAACCTCATCGAGCAGCACGGCTATGACGGCGCAATTTATGTTTCGGACATTGCGCGGTATATGCACCAGCCGATGCCCGCCGTCTCCCGCGGGCTGCGTGCCATGGAGCAGGACGGCCACATTACCCGCGAGACAGACCCTGGCGACCGCCGTAAAACGCTGGTGCGCATCACCCCGGAAGGGGAGCGTGCCCGCAGCGCAAACGAGCAGGCCATGAACGCCTATTTTGCCCGCATCATGGCACGGCTGACCCCCGAGGAACTGGCCCAGGCCAACGCCGTAAAGGATGCACTGCTGGCTGCCATCGAGGCTGAAAACGAATCGATGGCACAACCAACCCGGAAAGGAGAACCCACGCATGACCAAGATATTTAAACAGCTGGGGCGGCACTGGGCGGCGTGTCTCGCCGTCGTGGCGCTGCTCGTCGTGCAGGCCTACTGCGACCTGAGCCTGCCCGACTACACCAGCAAAATCGTGGACACCGGCATCCAGCAGGGCGGCATTGAAAGCCCTGTACCCGAGACTGTACGCGACACGACCCTGCAAGCACTGGAGTTGCTTATGTCCGAGCAGGACGCCGTGCTGGCCGAACAGTGGTACAGTGCCCCCGATGCCGACGGTGTGCGTACCCTCTCTCATGATGCCACCGCTGCCATGTCGGAACTGGAAAACGCGTTTGCCACCCCCGACGTCGTGCTGTATATGGCCGCTGCCCAGAACGCTGCGACCGCCGCCGGCACGACCGACACCGTGACGCCAACCAGCTATGACCTGGACGCCGTCGCGACCCAGTTTGCCGCCATGGCCCAGGCCCCCGGTGCGCGGGAAATGCTGCAAGCCCAGCTGGCCGACGCCGCGCCGCAGGACGATTCCGTGGCAGACAGCTTATCCAGCCAGGCTATGCTGCTGGTAGCACTGGAATACGACGCCCAGGGCATTGCCCACGATGTACAGATGTCTTATCTGCTGCGCACCGGCGGCCAGATGCTGGCCCTGACGCTGCTGATGGTGGCCGTAGCAATCGCCGTCGGTTTCATCGCGTCCCGCGTTTCCGCCGCCATTGGCCGCGACCTGCGCCGGGATGTGTTCAAGACCGTCGTCGGCTACTCCAACGCCGAAATCGAGAAATTCTCCACCGCATCGCTGATTACCCGCACCACCAACGATATCCAGCAGGTGCAGTTTACCTGTGTGATTTTGCTGCGTATGGTAGCCTACGCGCCCATTTTGGGCATCGGCGGCATCCTGCACGTTGCCAGCGGCAACACCGGCCTTGAATGGATCATCTTTGTGGCGGTGGCCGCGCTGCTCGTGCTTATCACGGTGTTGATGAACGTAGCCATGCCGAAATTCAAGCAGATGCAGACCCTTGTGGACCGGCTGAACCTTGTCAGCCGCGAGATTCTGACCGGCATCATGCCCATCCGTGCTTTCAGCCGCGAGAAATTTGAGGAGGAGCGCTTCGACAAGGCCAACACGGACCTGATGAAAACGCAGCTCTTCACCAACCGCACAATGGTCGCCATGATGCCGTTTATGACCCTTATCATGAACGGCACGAGCCTGCTCATCGTCTGGTTTGGCGGCAAGGCCATGGACCTGGGCAATATGCAGGTGGGAGAGATGATTGCTTTCATCACCTACACCATGCAGATCGTTATGTCGTTCCTGATGCTCTCGATGGTCGCCGTCATGCTGCCCCGCGCGGGTGTGGCCGCAGACCGCATCGACGAGGTCATCAAGACCCCCGCTGCCATCCACGACCCTGCCGCGCCGAAAGCCCTGCCCGAGGGCGGCACCAAGGGCGTTGTGGCTTTTAACGATGTCAGCTTCCGCTATCCCGGCTCTGACGAGGACGCGCTGGAGCATATCAGCTTTACCGCCAAACCCGGGCAGACGACGGCCATCATCGGCTCCACAGGCTGCGGCAAATCGACGCTGCTCAACCTCATCCCGCGTTTTTACGACGTCAGCGAAGGCAGTGTGACGATCGACGGCGTCGATGTGCGCGATATGAGCCAGGCGCAGCTGCACGACCAACTGGGCTACGTGCCGCAGAAAGGTGTGCTGTTCAGCGGCACCATTGATTCCAACCTGAAATTTGGCGGCGACCACATCACCGACGCCGACGTGCGCAGGGCTGCTGAGATTGCCCAGGCCGCCGAATTTATTTCGGCCAAGCCCGAGGGCTACAACGCTCCGATTGCCCAAGGCGGCAGCAATGTCTCCGGCGGGCAGAAACAGCGGTTGTCCATCGCCCGCGCGATTGCCAAGCACCCGCAGATTTACCTGTTTGACGACAGTTTCTCGGCGCTGGACTACAAAACCGACGTGGCGCTGCGTCGCGCACTGAAAGCCCAGACCGACAACGCTACCGTCATCATCGTGGCGCAGCGCATTTCCACTGTGCTGCACGCGAACCAGATTTTGGTTCTGGATGAGAGCCGCATCGTCGGCAAGGGCACACACGCCCAGCTGATGGAATCCTGCCCAGAGTACCAGGAGATCGCCCGCAGCCAGTTAAGCCAGAAGGAACTCAATTTGCAGAAGGAGGGTGAGTGATATGCCAAGACCCGGACGCATGACGACCGAGCGCGCCAAGGATTTTAAGGGCACGCTGCGGCAGCTGCTTTCCGCGTTGAGCAAGTATAAGCTGTCGCTCATCGTGGTCGTTATCTTCGCCGTTCTGTCAACAATTTTCAACATTGCAGGGCCGAAAATCCTTGCCAAGGCCACCACGGCGCTGGCCACCGGATGGATTGCCAAGCTGCGCGGCGTGGGCGGCATAGACTTTGCCTATATTGGGAAAGTGCTGCTGTTTTTGGCGGGAATGTACCTGCTTTCCGCGGCATTCAGCTTTATCCAGGGCTGGCTCATGAGCGGTCTGTCCCAGAAGGTCTGCTATGATTTCCGCGACCAGATCAGCAAAAAAATCAACCGTCTGCCGCTGGCCTACTTTGAAAAGCGCACCGTCGGCGAGGTACTGTCCCGCATCACCAACGATGTGGACACGCTGGGCCAAAGCCTGAACCAGAGCGTGACCCAGCTCATTACCAGCGTCACGACGATGATTGGCGTGCTGATCATGATGCTCACCATCAGCCCAAAGATGACGCTGATTGCGCTGCTGATCCTGCCGGTGTCGCTGGCGCTGGTGCTGCTGGTCGTCAAATTCAGCCAAAAATACTTCAAGGCGCAGCAGGCAACGCTGGGCGTTGTCAACGGCCAGGTCGAGGAAGTCTACGCCGGCCACAACGTTATCAAGGCGTTCAATCGTGAAGACGCTGTGCTGGCAGACTTCAACGCCGCCAATGACAAACTGTATGAATCCGCGTGGAAATCCCAGTTTTTGTCCGGCCTGATGCAGCCCATCATGAACTTTGTGGGCAACCTGGGGTATGTGGCGGTCGCCATCGTCGGCAGCATTTTTGCAGCGGCGGGCAGCATCACCATCGGCGATATCCAGGCGTTCATCCAGTATGTCAAGAACTTCACCCAGCCCATCCAACAGCTGGCGCAGGTGTCGAATATGCTGCAAAGCATGGCTGCCGCAGCCGAGCGCGTCTTTGAATTTTTGAACGAAGAAGAGGAGAACCAGCAGGCCGACCCCGCCCACCGCGCGAATCCTGCCTGCATCGATGGCCAGGTCACGTTTGACCACGTCAAATTCGGCTACACGCCGGAAAAGACAGTCATCCACAATTTCAGCTGCAACGTCAAGCCCGGCCAGAAGGTCGCCATCGTCGGCCCCACCGGCGCGGGCAAAACCACGATGGTCAAGCTGCTGATGCGGTTCTACGATGTGGATGCGGGCGAAATCAGCCTGAACGGCCACAATGTCCGCGACTTTGACCGCAGCGCCCTGCGCGAGGGCTTTGGTATGGTCTTGCAGGATACCTGGCTGTTCAAAGGCACCATCATGGAGAACATCCGCTATGGCCGCCTGGACGCCACCGACGAGGAAGTTATCGCTGCCGCCAAGGCCGCGAACGCAGACCACTTTATCCGCACGCTGCCCGGCGGCTACCAGATGGAGCTGAACGAGGACGCCTCCAACGTCAGCCAGGGCCAGAAACAGCTTTTGACGATTGCCCGCACGATTCTGGCGGACAACCGCATCCTGATTCTGGACGAGGCAACGTCCAGCGTCGATACCCGCACCGAGCAGCGCATCCAGACGGCCATGGACCGCCTGATGCAGGGCCGCACAAGCTTTGTCATTGCCCACCGCCTGTCCACTATCCGCGACGCAGATCTGATTCTGGTCATGCGCGACGGCGATATTGTGGAGCAGGGAACCCATGACGAGCTGATCGATCAGGGCGGGTTCTACGCGGATCTGTATAATAGTCAATTTGAGGATGTAACGGCGTAAAGGCTTCCGCCTTTTGGGGGAAGTCGTCACCGCAGGTGACTGAGGGGGCCTGCCACCTGCCGGACATTGCCCCCTCATCCGGTGCACTGTCCGCCCTGCAGCATCAAAATGTAAACAATTTGTAAAATGCAGGTAAAACCTGCATAAAAAGCGAAAAAATCATTTGCGCATCGACAAAAACTGTGTTACAAAATAATGTATTTATTCTGGAATTGTGTGCATATAACACGATAAGGTGCGGAACGAATGAGGAAAAAACTGCAAAATAAGCGCGGCTTTACGCTGGTGGAGCTGATCGTCGTGCTGACCATACTTGGGGTTTTGGCGGCGATGCTGATCCCTGCGCTGCAAGGCTATATTGAAAAAGCGCTGGAAACGTCGGATATTGTCAACGTGCGCGCCGCGTATATGCAGGTGCTTTCCGATGCAATGACCGGCGATGTCACTGCCGAACAGACCGTGCAGCTCAAGCAGGGGCAGGACGGGTGGCAGCGCTTTGACCCCGTCACCATTGCGGGCATCACCCACGCTGCCGACGAGGGTGACACCGACAACTGGAAAGGCTCGCCCACGGCGCACGGAACCTGCAGGGTTTCTTATGTGGAGGGGACGGGCGTGGTTCTGACGTGGTCGGGCGAAGGCACCAAGCCGTCGCAACCCGCCCGGCCGACCGTTGATTTGAGCGAAAACCTGCACGGCATTTTGAAAAACAGCGGCTTGCTGGAAACGGATTTAAAGGACTTTACCGCCCGCGGGAAATTCTACGAGATCGACTCCAGTTGCCCGAACTCCACAATGGTACCCAAGGTGCAGGCGCAAATCGGGAAAAACAGCCTGTTGAGCACCGGAACGTGGGATTTCCGCAAGATTTCTGGCGAAGACCCGGGGCGGTATTTGTTCTGGACATCGGTGGATGTGACTAAATTTGCAGTAGGCACGGAGGTGCCGGTCCTTGTCAGCAAGGAGGACGGGGGCATGTTTTACATCACCACGATGCCGGTGACGACCTCAACGCTGAAGAATCAGACCTACAACGTGATCGGCAAAGGCATTACCAACCGCGGAACGTTGAACCCCTATATTCAGGGTACCGAGTACACCACGCTGGAGGAAGCCTATGCCGCGTATGCGGATATGGTGAAAAACGGTTATTCGCAGTACGCGGATACCCTGCCAAAGTAGAAATGCCTCCAACCGCCCAACGGGCAAACCGCATATATGCCTTCCCCCTCAGGGGAAGGCTTTTTTGTTATTGACACCCCTGCTATAATAGTACCAAAGGGGGCTTTTTCATGGATTACGCAAAACTTACCGCACAGGCCCGGCAGGCTACTGAAGAACTGCTGGAAGCCGCGCACCTGGAAACTGGGGATATCTTCGTGGTCGGCTGCTCCAGCAGCGAGATCATGGGTGGACATATCGGAAAGGATTCCAGCATGGAGGCTGCCGCCGCCGTGCTGGCGGGTGTGCTGCCGCCCTTGCAGGAGCAGGGCGTCTACCTTGCTGCCCAGTGCTGCGAGCACCTGAACCGCGCTATCGTCATCGAGCGCACGGTCGCCAGGGCCAACGGCTATCAAATCGTGGCGGCCATCCCGCAGCCCCACGCGGGCGGCAGCTGGGCTACCAACTGCTGGCGCACCTTTAACGACCCGGTGCTCGTTGAGGAAGTCAAAGCTGCAGCGGGCATGGACATCGGCGGCACGCTCATCGGGATGCACCTGCGCCGCGTGGCCGTGCCGGTGCGCCTGTCGATGGATCACATCGGGCAGGCGATTCTGCTCTGCGCCCGCACCCGCCCGCCGTTCATCGGCGGCTCCCGCGCCGTTTACAGTCAGGAGGAAGTGCGATGATCCCAGAAGCACAAAAACAGCAGATGGCCGAGGCCGTCGCAAAGATCCGGGAGACGATGGCTGCCGCCGCCAGGGCCGCAGGCCGCGACCCTGCCGACGTGCGCCTTTGTGCCGCCTGCAAAACCCGCACGGTGGAAGAAGTTCGGTACAGCGCCGATTTGCCCATTGACCTGTTCGGCGAAAACCACGTACAGGAGCTTGTGGAAAAGACCGACGCCGGAGCCTACAATGGCAAGCCCGGACATTTTATCGGTCATTTGCAGACCAATAAAGTCAACAAGGTTGTAGGCCGTGCCGCGCTCATTCAGAGCGTGGACAGCACGCGGCTGCTCGATAAAATCGACGCTGCCGCCGCGCGGCTGGGTCTGGTGCAGGACATTTTGGTGGAAATCAACATCGGCGAGGAAGCCAGCAAAAGCGGCGTCGACGCCGACAGCCTGTTTCCGCTGCTGGAAGCTGCCGCCGCGAGGGAGAATACCCGCCTGCGCGGTCTGATGGCGATTCCGCCCGCTGACGCAGACGATGCCGAGACGCGCCGCTTTTTTGCGCAGATGCGGGAGCTGCTGGCCAAGGCCGATGCCCAGCACTACGACCGGGCGCAGATGGATATTTTGTCCATGGGTATGAGCCACGACTACGCCGCCGCCATCGCCGAGGGCGCGACCATCGTCCGCGTAGGCACCGCCATCTACGGCGCACGGGATTACAGTAAGAAAGCATAAAATTA
>ULPS01041432.1_pt1 | contig 11339 bp, 7 predicted proteins | sample 1953711 | NCBI WGS metagenome assembly ULPS01 (sample SAMEA4835635, study PRJEB28245) | human gut metagenome | biome: gut microbiome; material: fecal sample | place: Denmark | collected 2008 | reverse complement strand
GACTGTGAAAAAATGATTTCTCATTTTTTCACAGCCCCTTTTTTCTTCTCTTATTTCACCGAACCATCCTTTCGGCCGCCTGAAGGATCTGTGCAATCCTCTCCTGCGGCACCTGGTGTACCGTAAGCAGTTCTTCCGGAGGGCTGTCCGGATCTCCGAGCGGCCGTTCAAAGCAGGATACATCGATCCATTTTCCCAGCTTATAGCCGGTTTTCAGAGAAACGCCTGCCAGACGAAAGCCCATGGCGGCATGCAGCGCTTCGCTCGGCGGATTCGGGCTGGTGACAATGCCGTACACATTGCGCACGTGCTGTTCCTTCAGAATTTCCATGAGAGCGGTATAGAAAGCCTGTCCGATGCCCCGGCGTTCACAGCCCTCTCTCAGGTAGACAGAAAGCTCCGCATCCCACTGATAGGCTGCCCGCTCCTTATAGCGGTGGGCATAGGCATACCCCGCCGCAATGCCGTCTATTTCACAGATCAGATAAGGGTAGCCCTCCATAATCCCTGCCATCCGATCTCGAAACTCAGAAAGGGAGGGCACTTCATATTCGAAGGTGATATTGGTATTTCTGATATAGGGGGCATAAATCTCAAGAATGGCTTCAGCATCCTCCAGATGCGCCCGCCTCAGGGTGACTGTATCCATTTTCACGATCTCCTTTCGCCGCAGAAACGGCATTTCTCTCTTTTCTTTCACAGGTTCTGCAGAAAAAGCGCGGCGGCCTCCGCTCCCTCCGGCGCATAGATCCAGCCGTCAAAGTCCAGGCGGCGAAGTCCTTCGATTTCTTCCTTCACCTCGCGGCTTACATTGCTGATACGGACGGGCCCGCTGCCGTCCTGCCGGAAAAGGGGATCGATCCAGCGAAGCTTGGAGGGGACACGGACGCTGTAGCAGCCCTCCGGCTTCCGGCGGACCGTGCGGACATGGGAAAGCTTCCGGTACTCCTCCCAGAGCCTTCCGCTTCTCTCATCCGCCTGCAGAAGGCCGATCACCTGCTCTTCCGTGCCGTACAGGCTTTCCGGCTGCAGGACGCCCCACTCCAGGCTCTTTTTTAAAAGATCCGCCAGGTACTGCATACAGTATCGGTCCTCATCCGCCGCATACATGCGTGCGTTTTCCAGAGCGCCCAGGGCAAACTCCACAGCTGCTTCCTCCTCCGCGAAGGCCAGTTCTGATTCCCCCCGCTCATTTTTTACACAGGAAAGGCTTTCATACAGCCGGCGGATTTCCTCCAGGCTTTTCATCCCTCTGCAGTAAAAATTCCCGAGCGTGTATTCCAGCCGGTCCGCCGAAAGGCCGGGCGAGGGATTGTCCGCAATGGGATAGCAATGATAATCCCACACCTCATCCGCTCTCAGCCCGTATTTTTTCAGGGCAGCCATGATCTCCGAAGAGCCTGTGATCATCTCTCCCGTAGCTTCCTCCGTCGCCTCCTGGCGCACATGGTCTCCCTTTAAAAAGTCCACCACATGAGCGAATACAGGCGTCGCGATATCGTGAAGAAGCCCGGCCGCGCTCTGCTTCAGATCACCCGTAAAATGCTGGACGATCAGCGCTGCTCCCATGCTGTGCAGATCTCTGGTATAGCGCTCCGCCTGTTCCGCCATAGGCCGAAACCGAAACAGCGGAAAGGAGCTGTAGTCGCAGCCGCAGTGCATTCCCACATCGGCAAGTCTGCGCAAAGGAGGCGTTTCATATAACTCTTGAAGCAGGCCGGGAATTTCATCGTGATAAAGCCGCATCAGAGGGGTAAGCCGCTTTTTCATGTCCGCATTCATGGGATTTTGCACATTTTGAACGAATCCCTGTATACATCCCTGCCTGTTCATCCGCCTCATTCCTCCTTTTTCCCCATTTCGATCTGATCCCGGATCTGCTGCATCCGTTCGTCCACACTGCTGATGATATCCGCACACTCCTTAAGCTGGGCCGCGATCCGTTCCGGCTCCTCCACATCCTTTTTGTATTTCAGTTTGTGATCCAGACTGGCCCAGAAATCCATGGCGATGGTTCGAAACTGCACCTCGACCTTCATATACTGCTTGCTCTGGGAAAGAAAAATCGGCACCTCCAGAATCAGATGCAGACTCCGGTAGCCGTTGGACTTGGGCGCGATAATATAGTCTTTTTTCTCCAGCAGGCGGATATCGTCCTGCCCCGCAAGCATGTCCGCCAGCGTATAAATATCGTCGAGAAAGGAGCAGATCACACGGATTCCCGCAATATCGTTCAGCCGTCTTTCGATTTCCTCAACGGTGAGCGGATAGCCCTTCCGTTTCATTTTTTCTATGATACTGACAGGCTTTTTCAGTCTGCTTTTGATGGTCTCAAATGGATTTCTGTCATAGGTCATGGAAAATTCTTCATCCAGTACCCGAAGCTTGGTTTCCACCTCCATCATGGCACAGCGGTATCGGCTCATCAGTTCCATGAACGGCTGGGCGCTCTCCAGAATCTTTTCCGGATACTCCGCCACAGCGAGCTGCTCCATGAGTCCTCCCGGCGACAGACCGGCAAGCTCCGACACCACAGGATTTCCCTGTACTTCTCCGTCCCCCTGCTCTTTCCTCTCCATCTCTTCGTTGATCAATTCTTTCCCATTCCTTTCCTTCCGCTCATTTTCACACGAAAGCACCGGCTTCCAGCCAAAAAACCGCCGGTACATTTATTCCCTTCCGCCGCATGGCAGAAGAGAATTCATCCGTTTTTCATCATACCACAGGGGCCCCGGAAAAAGAAGTCCCTTTCCGGCCCCGTCTACGGCCTGTCGCCGTGTTCAGGAAATCTAAATTGTAATACGGGCCCTTTCGTTATTCTTAAGATTTTCTTCCTTGTTTTTCCTCATGGTATATTCCATAATATAGGTAGAAAGGGTAATTTCATTTCTATTTGTATATAGAAGGGAGGAGTTTTGTATGACAGACAGAAAATGTCAACGTTTTACCGCCTTCCTGCCGTTTCTGGCAGTTCTGGCCACACTTGTTCTTTTCGCGGGCAGCACCCGGGTGTCTGCGGCAGCTCCTCCTGTGCCTCCCGCCAAAGGAGACAATATGCTTCCGGAAACCTCTGATTCCGTCCATGATTCCGCTTCCCTATCCGAAGATTCCGGCACCACCAATACATCTGAGATATTTGAATTTTCTCAGGGCACCATCCTTGGATTCAGCGAAGCTTATCTGGAAAACACTGCACAGTCCGGAGGCAGCATAACCCTGACCATTCCCGATAAGATCAACGGCGTTTCCGTCACGGCGATTGGAGACCGGGCCTTCTATGGCCTTAAAAATCTCACCGGCGTGCTGAGGCTGCCGGCTGCCATTACCAGGATCGGAGCGGAAGCCTTTTATGGAACGGGATTATCCACCGTCTACCTGCCGTCTTCTCTTTCTGCATGCGGTACTTCCGCTTTTGACTCAGGCCCGGTTCTGGTTTTCCCCGATCAAACGTGTTTTGAGAAGTTCGCCTCATCCGACATGACAACGGACTGGAAGCGGGCCGGTTATCCGCTCAAGCTGACCCTTCAGAATGTGAACGGGACAACGACGCAGCGCCAGGTTCTGTACAACCTTCCGCTTTCCTATACCAAAAACGCCCAGGGCGAATGGAAAAAGGACAGCTCCTGGAAGCTTCCTGCCATTCCCGCCGAAGACGGCTATTCCTCCGGCAGATGGGTTTTCGATCCTTCTGATTCTGACGCGAAGAGCGTTACCGAAGATACGTCCGTCACCGGAGACACCCTCTATGCCGTAAGAAGCATCGTCCCTCCCGAAATCAGCTTCGGCAAAGATATTAACTGTGAATATGACGGAAAAGAGCATACTTTGTCCGTGCGCTCATCCCATCCGCTCTACAGCTCTTCGGATACGGCCGAAGAAGGCGACGTCCTGTTTTTCTATACCTGGAGCTGGGAAGAAAATGGACAGAAGCAGGAAAAAAAGGGCTATGATCTGTCCTCTCTGTCCTTTACCCAAGCCTGTGATCTCTCCGTTACCGTAGATGTGGAGGCGCAGGTAAAGGCAGCTGAAGGCGGGACCAGTTCCGTGCTTGCCGAAAAGTCCCATACCTGGACGGTGCAGATCACGGAGCCGGAATCTCCTGAAGTATCGGAATCCTCCGGTTCCGGAAATGAGAAGCTCCCTTCGGAGTCCACTGACTCTGAAAATACCTCCGGCTCTGAAAGTACCTCCGGCTCCGGAAATTCTTCTGTTTTTTCCTGTCAGATTGAAATTCAGGGCAATTCCGGCGGCAGCGTGGATCCGGAGGGGATGCTTACCATCCAGAATGGTTCCAAAATCACCTTTACCTTCACGCCTGATCCGGGCTTCTGCATCCAGAAGGTCATGCTGGACGGAGAAAATGTCACCGCACAGATAAAGGAGAACCGCTACACGCCGGAACCCCAAAGCCTTTCCGCAGATCACGACCCGCATAAGCTTTCCGTATCCTTCCGCAGATTAAAGAAAGCAGAGCTGCTGGAACTGTTCAAAGCTCTGCCGCCTCTTGATGGAACCACGGATTACAGCGAAGAAACCAAAGACGCTTATCTGGATGCCTGGATTCAATATCAGGCTCTTCAGAAAAATGGCGGTATGCGGCTGGGCAGTGAAGTCCTGCAGACCTATTACAAAAATCTGTCCTGTCTGCCCTGCTTCGATCTGAAGGTAAACGTAGATGAGAAGGTGAAGGATCTGGTCTCCGTTCCGGATGTCTCCCCTGTGCTTTCCTCACTCACTCAGGAGGAAGCACAGGGCCTTCTGGACGGGGATATCACAAAGATTTCCTTCCTGCTGGAAATCACTCCTGCAAATCTCGATGAAACGCAGGAGCAGACGATCCTTTCTCTGCTTGACAGTCCGGTTCTCATGGAAAGCTTTCAGGCTGCTCTGGAAAAAACCGTGGAGAAACAGGGTGCTTCCAATACCTGGACCAGCTTCCCTTCAGGTCCGTCGCTGACGCTCCGCTGTTCCTTTGCGGGAGCGAAGCCGCATGAAAAGGGATATGAGCGCACTTTCTATATCGCGATGCAGAAAAAGGCCTCCGGGGAAACTGACGATGCCGCTCTGATGAAAACAAAGACGACCAAAAAGACGGTACTCACCGCAGAGGCTTCCTCCTTCCCTGCCGTTTTTACCCTTCTGTATCAGGACAGGAAAGCCGGCGGAGAAACCGGTACGACGGAAACGCCTTCCGAATCTGAATCTCCGTCCTCATCCCAGCCAGGGGATGTTTCCGGAAATAATCCCTCCGGCGGAGGTTCGTCCGGCGGGAATACTTCCAGCGAAAGCTCTTCCGGAAGCAGCTCCTCTGGCAGCGGTTCCTCCGGAAATCAGAATTCCGGAAAAAACGATTCCAGGAATAACGATTCCAGGAATAACGATTCCGCCACCCATGTTCCGGATTATGAAAAGGAGTTCTGGGAGGATGTCCGTTCTCTCATTCAGAAGGCAAAGGCCGGGGAGACGGTGAACGTGAATGCGGTTACCTGGGACAAAATGCCCGAAAACGTCATGGACGCACTGCGGAAAAATCCTCATGTAGCTCTGATCGTCCGCTGGGACGGCGGCGATCCGGTTATCATTCCAGCGCTGACCGCGCTGGCAAAGGAAGAAGGGCGCGTTTACTATCCGCTCTCCTATCTGAGCGGGCTGTACAAAACCATCAATGCCGCCCTTACCCAGCCGGTTCCACAGCCGTCTGCAACACCTCAGCTCACCGCACCGGCTCAGTCCTCTTCCAGCTATACGCCGACTCCCGAGTCAATGGGGGTAAAGCGGCCGCAGAATACGCAGGACGACAGTCCGACACAGGCTTCCGAAGAAAGCACGGAACCGGAAACCGCGGCGGAACCGGAAGGCAGTCTTCCTGCCGCTTCTTCAGAGAATGTTTCTGCGGAACCGCTGAACACTGTTCAGGTTTCTCAGGCGCAGAAGAGTCCGGTTACCATCATCATTCTCGTCGCCTCAGCTGCCCTGTTAATTCTGGTGCTCATTCTCATCGCCGTTCTTCTGACCCTGAAAAAGAAATAAGGAACGGCTGATGGCTGAATTCAAAATTTACATAAAAATGTTCTTTTAATCCGTTTGTCCGCCTGCTGTACGCAGAAGGCGGACAAACGTTTTTAATACCTCATTTTCCCGCAGGCTGCGGTAATAAATCCCAAAGGATATGGAATCCATCCCTTCCACGGGAATCCTAAGCAGGGGTGCATTCAGCGGGATAAACAGCTCCGGCATCACGCAGACGCCAAAGCCTGCCTGTACCAGAATGGATGCGGCTTCCACCGACTCACAGAAATACAGCTCCGGCAAAGGTCTTCCACCCACCAGCTTTCCCTGAAGCTGGCCCATGGATGCGGGAAGCAGAGTGGGTGTAAACAGAACCAGCCTTTCTTCCTTCAGGTCCTGCTCGGAAACGAATGCTTTATCCGCAAACCGGTGGCCCATTTCACAGATACAGACAATCCGTATCTTTTTCAGTTCCTGATAAACCGCCGGAATTTTAATGGTCTCAACTTCCCGAAAGCCGATAACCGCATCCATATCACCTTCCTCCAGCTGCCGGTAAAGATGTCTGGCCGGAATCATCTGAAGCCTGGGGTGCAGATTCGGATAAATCTCTGAAAGCTTTTTCAGAATGCCTGAAAGCTGAAACAGGCCGGCAAAGCTGTAGCTGCCCAGAGTCAGGGTCCGTATCTTCCGGCCATCCGGATTCTCAAACCGTTTTTTGGCGCGATTCGAGACCTCTACGATCTGCCTGGCATCCTGCAGAAAAATCTTTCCCTCCTCCGTGAGCTTTACACTTCTTGTAGAACGGTTCAGCAGCCTTACCTTCAGTTCCTTTTCCAGAGAATGAATCTGCTGAGTAACCGCAGGCTGAGTAACATGAAGCTGTTCTGCCGCCCGTACAAAGCTCAGATTTTCTGCCACCGCCACATAACACTCCATCTGAAATATGGTCATCTGCTTCTCCTTTCTATTAGTTTTTCTTATTAATTATAATATTTTCTAAATTCACATTCAAGCGCGCCTTCCTATAATAGTTCGTAGAGTAGACTAATTTCAAATGCTTTGAATACAGCCGCGGCGGCAAAAGGAGGTAATTATGTTAAAAACACTTTTGGGGCAGATCGGGAAATACCGGCGGGATACCCTGCTCGCCCCGTTTTTCACCGCGCTTGAGGTGGTGATGGAGGTTCTGATCCCGTTCATCACGGCCTCTCTCATTGACCAGGGCATAGAGGCCGGAAATTTTCAGAAGGTGCTGCAATACGGCGGCCTCATGCTTCTCATGGCTTTCTGCAGTCTAATCTTCGGCATTCTGGCAGGAACCTGTGCCGCGAAGGCATCCTGCGGCTTCGCCTGCAATCTGAGAGACAGCATCTATGAAAAGGTACAGGATTTTTCCTTTTCCAACATCGATAAATACAGCACCGCCGGACTGGTGACCCGGATGACCACGGACGTGACCAATATCCAGAACGCCTGGCAGATGATCCTGCGCGTTGCGGTACGTGCACCTCTCATGCTGGTCTGCAGCATGGTGATGTGCTTCTTCATCAGCCCAGGTCTGTCCTCCATCTTTCTGATTGCCATTCTTTTTCTGGGAACCGTACTCATTTTTATCATGCTGAAAACCACAAAAATCTTCGATGAGGTATTCCGCAGATATGATGACCTGAACGCCAGCGTGCAGGAAAATGTCTCCGCCATACGCGTGGTAAAGGCCTTCGTTCGTGAGGGCTTTGAAAATGAAAAATTCCGGAGAGCAGCCGGCCGGCTTTACCGGCTTTTCGTCAAAGCCGAAGGGATTCTGGCGCTGAATAACCCGGTGATGATGCTGGTGGTGTACGGCTGTATCCTCGCTCTGTCCTGGTTCGGTGCACAGTTCATTGTGGCAGGGAATCTCACTACCGGCAATCTGACTTCCCTTTTCAGCTACGTGATGAGCGTCCTGATGTCCCTGATGATGCTTTCCATGATCTTCGTCATGATCACCATGAGCGCCGCCAGCGCGGAGCGTATCGCGGAGGTGCTGAATGAGGTGCCTGATCTGACCAGTCCCGAAAATCCGGAGACAGCGCTTGCCGACGGAAGCATTGATTTCAACCATGTGAGCTTCTCCTATCAGCACGGAAGCGGGGAAGAAACCCTGCACGACATCGATCTGCATATCCGCTCCGGAGAGACCATCGGCATCATCGGAGGAACGGGCTGCGGCAAATCCAGCCTGGTCAGTCTGGTCAGCCGCCTGTACGACGTGAGCGCAGGAAGCGTCTGTGTGGGAGGAAAGGACGTGCGTTCCTATGATCTGGAGGCCCTTAGGAATCAGGTGGCCGTGGTCCTGCAGAAAAATGTCCTCTTCTCCGGCACCATCCTGGATAACCTGCGCTGGGGTAAGGAGGACGCCACCCAGGAGGAATGCGAGGAAGCCTGCCGCCAGGCCTGTGCGGACGAGTTCATCAACCGTTTTCCGGAAGGGTATAACACCTGGATCGAGCAGGGTGGAACCAATGTATCCGGCGGCCAGAAGCAGCGCCTGTGCATCGCCCGGGCTCTTTTGAAAAAGCCGAAAATCCTGATCCTGGACGACTCCACCAGCGCCGTGGATACGGCCACGGACACAAAAATCAGAGGCTTTTTCTCCCGGAAAATCCCCGGAACCACCAAACTGATCATCGCGCAGCGGATTTCCAGCGTGCAGGACGCAGATCGGATCCTGGTGCTGGAAAACGGAGCCGTGAACGGCTTTGACACGCATGAAAGGCTTCTGGAAAATAACCGGATCTATCGGGAAATCTATGAGGCTCAGACAAAGGGAGGCGGAGACTTTGACCAGCCCGCTCCCGCAGAAGAAGGAAAGGAAGGTGAATCCGCATGACACAGACAAGACCCTTTTCACAGGCTCCCGCCATCGGCCGGAAAACCGGTTACAGGAATCTCGGCAAAACCATGGGCCGGGTGTTCGGATACATGCTGCAAAGCTATAAATTTTCTTTTATCCTGGTCGTCCTCTGCATTATCGGCTCCGCTCTGGCGACGCTTCAGGGCACGCTTTTCATGCAGAGCCTGATCGACGATTATATCGTTCCGCTGACACAGATGGAACAGCCGGATTTCTCTCCCCTGGCCGGAGCGCTTTTTAAGGTGGGCTGCATCTATGCCGCCGGCATCCTGTGCGCCTACGCCTACAACCGGATCATGGTCAACGTGAGCCAGGGAACCATGCGCTCTCTGCGCGTCGAGCTGTTTGAGCACATGGAATCCCTTCCCATCCGGTATTTTGACACCCATGCCCATGGTGATATCATGTCCGTCTACACCAATGACGTGGACACCCTGCGCCAGCTTTTCAGTCAGAGCATTCCACAGCTCGTCAATTCCGCCGTGACCATTGTGACCACCTTCGTGAGCATGTTCCTTCTGGATCTCCCTCTCACCATCATCACTCTGGCCATGATCTGCATCATGCTCCTGGTTACCTCCCGTATTGCGGGAAAATCAGCCGTATATTTTACCCGGCAGCAGAAGGATCTGGGTGCGGTCAACGGCTACATTGAAGAAATGATGAACGGCCAGAAAGTGGTTAAGGTGTTCTGCCACGAACAGAAGAGCCTGGAGCAGTTCCGCGCGCTGAACGAACGGCTGCGGGACAGCGCGGAAAAGGCCAACATTTTCTCCAGCATCACCATGCCGGTCAACGGCAACCTGGGAAACATCAGCTACGTGCTCTGCGCCGTAGTGGGAGCCATTCTTGCCATGAACGGCTATCTTGGCCTGACGCTGGGCACCCTGGTTTCCTTCCTGACCCTGAATAAAAACTCCACCCAGCCCGTCAGCCAGATCAGCCAGCAGACCAACAGCATCGTCATGGCAATGGCCGGCGCGCAGCGGATCTTCGATCTGCTGGACGAAGCGCCGGAGGAGGACAACGGATATGTGGAGCTGGTCAATGCAAAGGAAAATCCGGACGGAAGCCTGTCGGAAACCACGGAGCGCACCGGCCTGTGGGCCTGGCGCCATCCTCATAAGGCAGATGGCACCGTCACCTATACGAAGCTTGCCGGAGACGTGACCTTCAACGATGTGGATTTCGGCTATACTCCTGAAAAAATCGTACTGCATAACATCAGACTGTACGCCACGCCGGGCCAGAAGATCGCCTTTGTGGGGAGCACGGGAGCCGGAAAAACCACCATCACCAACCTGATCAACCGTTTCTATGATATTGCGGATGGAAAGATCCGCTATGATGGCATCAACATCAACAAAATTAAAAAGCCCGACCTGCGCCGCTCCCTGGGCATGGTGCTTCAGGACACCCACCTGTTCACCGGAACCGTCATGGACAACATCCGCTACGGCCGCCTGGACGCAACCGACGAGGAATGCATCGCTGCCGCGAAACTGGCAAATGCGGATGGCTTCATCCGCAGGCTTCCGGAGGGGTATCAGACCGTTCTCACCGGAGACGGCTCCAATTTAAGCCAGGGCCAGAGACAGCTTCTTTCCATCGCAAGAGCCGCCGTGGCCGATCCCCCGGTGCTGATTCTGGATGAGGCAACCTCCTCCATCGACACCCGCACTGAAGCGCTGGTGCAGGAGGGCATGGACCGCCTGATGAAAGGCCGCACCACCTTCGTGATCGCCCACCGTCTTTCCACCGTTAAAAATGCGGACTGCATCATGGTTCTTGAACAGGGACGGATCATCGAGCGCGGCACCCACGACCAGCTTCTGGAGGAAAAGGGCCGGTATTATCAGCTTTACACCGGGAAACGGGCATAAGCCGGGAGCCTCCTGCACAGCTCAGACCTTCCTGCACGGCCCTACCCTTCCTCACTGCTCAGGCCTCCTGCAGGCTCAGGCCTTTCTGCGGGCATGCAGGGCCAGCTCCACCGCCGTTCCGATCCCGATATAAACAAGCCAGAACAGCACAAATCCCAAGAAGCCCGAAACAGGGCCTGTCAAAATAGGGTAGGGTGCCGTTCCTAAGCCGCCAAATAAAATGTTATAAACCATGGAAAGCGGGATAAAGGGAAGAATCCAGACGTTTACCGACCAGAAGGTTTTCTTCGCCCTTCCCTTCGCCTCTCCATCAGCTCTAAGGATTCCTGTTCCGTAAACCACGCAGCCTGCCACCATCAGGATCAGTCCTGCTGCCGTGGCGGCGGCTGTCTGTCTTTCATACCAGATCATCGCGGCCGCAATCAGGCCGATCAGATTGAGGGCGCTTCCCGCCATGGTGAAAATCTGAACGTCCGGTACAATTTGAGCCGGCACAGACTGAACCGATACGATTTGGTCCGGCCCGGTTTGAGCTGGCTCAATTTGAGCCG
>ULPS01061743.1_pt1 | contig 11366 bp, 10 predicted proteins | sample 1953711 | NCBI WGS metagenome assembly ULPS01 (sample SAMEA4835635, study PRJEB28245) | human gut metagenome | biome: gut microbiome; material: fecal sample | place: Denmark | collected 2008 | reverse complement strand
GCTTCCAAGGCTGAGGCTGAGGACATCAAGAAGAAGCTGGAAGAGGCTGGCGCTAAGGTCGAGATCAAGTAATTTGATCCCTTCTGAACGTTCTTTCTTGAATTCTTATTCTTGAAATAAAAGGCACTCTCGCTGAAAGGCGAGGGTGCCTTTTTGGTTGTGTGCCCACAGCAGGGCAAAAAGCTCCCGGTGCGGTGCGGCATTCAGTGCCACCGCTCCGGGAGCTTTGGTTTTGCTTCGTTTATTCGTAGTCGATGGGCAGGGTGGGCAGACCGTTCAGATCAAGGCCTGCCGTGTGGCCCGCCATGTACTGGTAGTAGCCTTGCGCCGCGATCATTGCGCCGTTGTCGCCGCAGAATTTCAGCTCAGGCAGATAGACCTTGGCCCCCAGTTTCTGGGCACCATCGTTCACCAGCTGACGCAGGCGGCCGTTGGCGGCCACGCCGCCCGCCAGACAGACCTGCTTTGCCCCGGTGTCGGCAGCGGCCAGCAGCAGCTTTTCGGCCAGAATGCCCGCAATGCGTTCCTGAAAACTTGCCGCCAGATCAGGCACGTTGATCTCCTCGTTCTTCATCTGGGCCTTGTTCACCTCGTTCAGCACAGCGGTTTTCAGGCCGGAGAAGCTGACGTTGTACTTGCCGTCCACATGGGGCACCGGTAGGCGATAGGCCTTGGGGTCGCCTGTTTTGGCGGCATTTGCCACGCTGGGGCCGCCGGGATAGGGCAGACCCAGGGTGCGGGCAACCTTATCAAAGGCTTCACCGGCGGCATCGTCCACGGTGTGGCCCAGAATGTGGTAGTGGGTGTAGTCCTGCACCTCCACGATATGGCTGTGGCCGCCGGATGCCACCAGACAGAGGAAGGGCGGCTTGAGCTCCGGATGGGTCAGATAGAGGGCTGCAATATGGCCCCGCAGATGATGCACCGGAACCAACGGCTTGTTGGCAGAATAGGCCAGCCCCTTGGCAAAGTTCACGCCTACCAGCACCGCGCCGATCAGGCCCGGGGCAAAGGTGACAGCCACCGCGTCCACATCGTCCATGGTCTTGCCTGCGTCCAGCAGAGCCTTTTTGACCGTGGCGCTGATGAACTCGCAGTGGCGGCGGCTGGCGATCTCAGGGACCACGCCGCCATAAAGAGCCTGCTCCTTGACGCTGGTGGAGATGACATTGCTCAGCAGGCGGCGGCCATCCTCCACAAGGGATGCGGCGGTCTCGTCGCAGGTGGATTCGATTCCTAAAACGATCATAGTTCAGTGGGCCTCCAGCCAGTTTTTGCCAGTATGCACATCGGTGCTCAGGGGCACCGCGTAGTGCACGCAGCCTTCCATTTCCTCCCGCAGGATCTGCGCGGCCTTTTCGGCCTCCGCCTCCGGGGCTTCCACGATCAGTTCATCGTGGACCGTCAGGATCAGGCGGCTTTCCATCTTCTCGTTCCGCAGCCGCCGCCAGACACGCACCATGGCCAGTTTGATAACATCAGCGGCCGTGCCCTGAATGGGGGTGTTGCGGGCCATCCGCTCGCCGCTGGCCCGGATGTTGTGGTTGTTGCTGTTCAGCTCCGGCAGGGCGCGGCGGCGGCCGAACAGGGTGGAAACGTAGCCGCACTGGCGGGCATCCGCAATGGTCTTTTCCATATAACCGTCGATATTGGGGAAGGTGGCCAGATAGGTCTGCAGGAAGGCCTCTGCTTCCTTGACGCTCACGCCGATGTCCTTGGAAAGGCTGTAAGCGCCCTTGCCGTACATGATGCCAAAGTTGATGGCCTTGGCGCTGGAGCGCAGGCGGGGCGTGACATCCTCAGGCCGGATGTTGTAGATCTTGGCTGCGGTGCTGCGGTGGATGTCGGCACCGGAGAGGAACGCCTCCTGCATGTGTGCATCGCCGGTGACATGGGCCAGGATGCGCAGTTCGATCTGGCTGTAATCGGCATCCACCAGCACGCAGCCGGGCTTTGCCACAAAGTAGGCGCGGAGCTTGCTGCCCATCTCGGTGCGGATGGGGATGTTCTGCAGGTTGGGATTGTCAGAGGAGAGCCGCCCGGTGCGGGCCTCGGTCTGGTTGAAACGGGTGTGGATGCGGCCATCCTCGCCAATGACCTTGAGCAGACCCTCCACATAGGTGGAGTTCAGCTTCTGGCAGGCACGGTACTGGAGAATGTCCTCCACCAGCGGGATGTCCCGCAGCTTTTCCAGTGTCTCAGCATCGGTGGACCAGCCGTTCTTTGTCTTTTTGCCGTGGGGCAGGCCCATGGTATCAAAGAGCAGGGTGCCCAGCTGTTTGGGGCTGTTGGGGTTGAAATCGGAGGTGCCTGCCTCCATCTCGATGCGGGTCAGCACCTGGTCCAGCTCCTGCCGCAGCTGCACGCCGAAGGCTTCGATGCCCTCACGGTCTACAAGGATGCCGGTGCGGGTCATATCGGCCAGCACCTGTGCCAGCGGGAACTCAATGTTGTTGTAGAGATCGTCCTCGCCGTTTTCGGTGATCTCCGCCTTCATTTTGGCGAACAGGTCTGCCAGGAAACCGGCATCGGGGTACTCCTCACAGGAGAACGCTGACCTTGCATGGTAGCTGGTGGCAAGGGTGGTGAGCAGATAGTGGGAAGCGGAAGCGTCCAGCAGGTAGGCGGCCAGCTTGCCGTCCCAGACGATGCTGCTGCCCCAGCTGCCTGCGGCCATGGCTCTGGCGTAGAGGGGGGCGGAATCGAATACGTCCAGCGTCACCTTGGGGTCGTCCAGCAGGGAGACCAGCTCCTCCTCGGAGAGGGGATACACGGTGGTGTCCTGTACGGCGTACCAGGCCTCCGGCTGCACGACCGCGCTCTTTTTGCCCAGAACGGCGGGGCGTGCGGCCACCAGATAGTGGCCGGAAGGCTCTGCGGGCAGGGACGCAATGGCTGCGTCCACCTCCGGCAGGGTATCGGGGTCCTGTTCCGGAACGATGCCGTCCAGCCCGAACCGGGTGATGAGGGTCTGGATCTCCAGCTCCTGCATCAGACGGACAGCGGCGGGCTTGTTGCCCTCGGTCACCTTGTAGGCCCCTTCCGCTGTGTCGATGGGGGCATCGGTACGGATGGTGCCCAGCGTGTGGCTGAGGTAGGCATCCTCCCGGCAGGCCAGCAGGTTTTCCCGCTGACGGGGCTTGATGATCGGGCTGTCCAGATGGTCGTACACGCTGTCCAGGGTGCCGAAGTTCTTGACCAGAGTCATGGCTGTCTTTTCGCCGATGCCCTTCACGCCCGGAATGTTGTCGGAGGTGTCGCCCATCAGGCTCTTCACCTCGATGAGCTGCTTGGGCTCAATGCCGTACTTTTCGTGGATGGCATCCAGATCCATGGTCTCCGTTTTGCTGCGGCCCATGGCGCTGGTGGCCAGCAGCACGGTGGTGGTCTCGCTCACCAGCTGCAGGCTGTCGCGGTCTCCCGTGGCCAGAAAGCAGTCGTCCCTGCGGGCCTCGCAGGCAGCGGCCAGCGTGCCCAGAATGTCGTCGGCCTCCCAGCCCTTTGCCGATACCTGGCAGTAGCCCAGGTCGGTGAGCAGTTCTTTCAGAATGGGCATCTGCTGGGCCAGCTCGTCCGGCATGGCGTGGCGGGTGCCCTTGTAGCCGTCATACATTTCGTGGCGGAAGGTGGGGTGCTTCAGATCGAAGGCCACGGCCACCTCGTCGGGCTCACACTCCCGGAGCAGGGAATTCATAATATTCAAAAAGCCGAAGATAGCATTGGTATAGCGGCCGTCCTTGGTGGTCAGCAGCTTGATGCCGTAAAAGGCACGGTTGGCAATGCTGTTGCCGTCAATGACCAGTAAACGCATAGTCAGTCTCCTCCATTGCATTATAACTCAATTTATAGTATAACACAAAATGGGGGCCAGCGGGGGATTTTTGCAGAAAAAACAAAAATGCCCTCCCGTGTTGGGAAGGCAGGCGAAGGCGTTACTCCGAGATGGTGATGGCACTCACCGGGCAGGCCTGTGCGGCTTCCACGGCGGTGGGTACGGTGTCGGGTGGCAGCTCGCCCGGCACAGCGACGGCCAGAATGCCTGTCATCTGGAACACCTCGGGGCAGATCCCGGTGCACTGGGTGCAGCCGATGCAGAGATCGGGGTCAACGAATGCTTTCATGGGAAGTTCCTCTCTTTCTGAAATGGCCCGCCCTTCGTTCAATCTCAGGGTCGGCTTGTGATAAAGCAAGTATGGACGGAAAGAAGATGAATTATCCCTAGGTTTTTTCCGGCAGATATGATACAATAGAGCACACAGGATCCAGGAGGAAAAACGATGAACATTCAGATCTTTGGCACCAGCAAGTGCTTTGATACCAAAAAGGCCCAGCGCTATTTCAAGGAGCGGGGCATCAAGTTCCAGATGATCGACCTGAAGGAAAAAGAGATGAGCCGGGGCGAGTTTGAGAACGTGGCCCGCGCGCTGGGCGGCTGGGAGCAGCTGGTGAACCCGGCGGCAAAGGATAAGCAGACGCTGGCCCTGCTGGATGCACTGGTGGATTGGCAGAAGGAGGACAAGCTGTTCGAGAATCAGCAGCTCTTCAAAACGCCCATCGTGCGCAACGGCAAAAAGGCCACCGTGGGCTACCAGCCCGAGATCTGGAAAACGTGGGAATAAATCGCGCTTTCACAAAAAATCCACGCCCCGGGTTTTGCACCGGCGGGCAGTTTGTGGTATACTGAAAGCTGGTATTTCCCCAAAAGATGACCTGATTTAGGAGACGATAACGATATGAAGACCTATATGACCCCGGAAGAACACGCCCGGCTCCACCGCCGCCGCGCCCGGCAGACCCTTGGCCTGCTGATCGCCGTGCTGGCGCTGGTGGGCATTGTAACGGTCGTGCGGGCCGGTGTGAAGGGTGTGGCCACCCTGTTTGACGACACCCAGCAGAAAGCGGAATATGAGGACCGGCTGGAAGGTCTGGTCCTGTTTGACCCGCTGCCCTTTAACGGCATCGAGAACATCGATGACCTGACTCTGCGCGAAGCCGCCGTCTGGGGCTGCGTGTACAGCATCCAGGAGACCCAGGGAAGCTTTGACAACTACAACACGGACCCCGACACCGAACAGCTGCTGCTGCCCTCGGTGGATGTGGATGCCTATCTGGCAAAACTGGTGGGCCCCAGCTTCAAGCTGACCCACAAGAGCTTTGAGATGGACGACATGACTGTCGAGTTCGATGAGACGACCCAGTGCTATAAGATCCCCGTCACCGGCAGCGTGGGCACCTTCCGCGCTACCGTCACCAGACTGTTCAAGAAGGACGGCCTGCTCCACGTTACCGTGGGCTATATCCCCACCCAGAGCAGTGATGACAGCATCCTGAACACCTCGTCCGACACGCCCACCAAGTATATGGATTACCTGTTCAGCCGCCAGAGCGGCAGCTGGTACCTGACCGGCCTGACCGACAGCGAGACCAAGCCCGAATCTGCCGACAGTGCAGTCTCTGCCGCAGAGCCTGCCCCGCTGGCCGAGAGCGAGGTCAACGATGCCATCCTTGCAACCGCAGGCGATTCTGCCGCCGCCAGCGCCGTTGCTGAGGAGGCTGCCCCGGTGGAAGAGGCGGCGGAGAGCACCCCGGCTGAGAGCACCGAGGCTTCCTCTGAGAGCCCGGCGGCATAAAGCGAAAACCGAAATCTGACAGAACACCCCTGCACGGAATGTGTGAAGCATTCCACGCAGGGGTGTTTTTGTTTCCAGATTACTTCAGATCAAACCTGACCACGACCAGACGATACCACAGGTAGGGCACCATGTTCCAGATCATCCACAGCTCCATGAGGATATAGTTGGGCAGATCCTTCAGGTGGAAGGGGCGCTTGCCCAGCCGCCCCTCTTTGAGCAGGGCAAAGGCTTCGTGCATTCCCTTGTCCCAGGCTTCGCCAAAGCCCTGCTTGTGGAACTTGTAGCACTTGAGCAGATAGCCCAGCGCCAGCGGGAGAAAGTTCAGGATGAGCATGAGCAGCGGCTCGTTCTTGAGGGGGAGCAGGATGCTGTTCCGGCCGCTCTGCTGGCTCTTGAAGGCGTTGTACTTCACCGCGCCGGTGCTGGCACCGCAGATGTGGTAGCATTTGGCGGTGGGGCAGAGGACACACTTGTAGCCTGCGTTGTTGGCACGCCAGCTCAGGTCCACGTCCTCAAAGTAGGCGAAGAAGTTCTCGTCAAAGGTGCCGATCTCCTCCAGAATGCTCTTGCGGTAGAGCGCCGCGCCGCCGCAGGCCGAGAAGATGCGCTTTTGTTTGGTGTAGCGGCTGGCCCGGCGGCCGTCGCCGGTCTTGCAGGCAAAGCCCATCCAGGTGACGTAATCACCGGCATCGTCGGCCAGCTCCCGTTCAAAGTGGCGGAGCATCAGGCTCTGCACGGCAAAAATTTTGGGATCGATCTCGGCGGTGCGGATGAGCTCGGCCAGCCAGTCGGGCTCGGCAAAGGCATCGTTGTTGAACATGACCACATACTCGCCCCTGGCCCGGGCAATGCCCTGATTCACGGCGTGGGAGAAGCCGGTGTTGGTGCCGTTTTCAATCAGGGTGAAGTTGGGGCGGCCGCAGTAGCTGCGAGCCTGCTCCAGACTTTCATCGGTGGAACCGTTGTCCACGATGATGAGCTCAAAATCCTGCTCTGTCTGGGCATAGACCGACTCGATGGAGTCCTTGAGCCAGCCTTTGCCGTTGATGTTGGGGATGACGATGGTTGCTTTCATATATAAATGCTCCTGAAAATTCAACTTCAGGGCAGATTATACCATAATTGCGTTGAAAAAGAAACCGGCAGTTGGGAAGAAAAGCGGAAAGCACAATGAAAAACTTTTCCGGACTTTTGTAGCAAATAACCAACCACTTCACTGTACGATTGTGCAATCTGCCCTTGAATTGTGACCAAAGCGTGTAAATATTGAGAAAATGGCTGCAAAACTGTTTACAAAAGAGTAACAGGATGATATACTTTACACCAGTGAATGAAACGCTCTTTTGTGAAGAAAGGATACTGACGTGGAAACAGCCAAGCACTTTGGAAGCAAACTTCGGAAAACTCTCGCTGCCCTGCTTGCAACGATGGCCCTGATGGCCGTGCTGCTCCCCGGGGCACTGGCCGTGGACCTGAACGTTGATGTTGGGTTCTACTTCAAACAGAGCCGGGGCGGCACCTGCACCCTGGCCTCTGCCGCAATGATGCTTCGCCGCCGGGCCTATCTGGACGGGATGGACAGCTGGGTGGATGTGACCGAAAACGGCATCAAGAGCACAGCCTGGTCGGGCGGGCTCTCCCACAGCTTTACATACAACGATATGCATGTGGGTTATGCGACCCTGCCCTCGGGCAAGGCGGCCAAGACGGGAGCGCTGGTCTCCATTCTGGCAGAGCATCCGGAGGGCATCGTGCTGTACGACCGCACCAGACCCCATGCCGTGCTCCTGACGGACTACACCAACGGCGTGTTCTACTGTTCCGATCCTTCCAACGGCGTTGCCTCCGGTCGTGTGCCGCTGTCTGCCGCCAGCATCTCCATTGGCGGTGCGTCCTGCTACTGGTACATCACCGAGGATGGCAATGACGATGGTCTGGAGCTTCTGGAAGAGGCTGTGCAGGCGGAGGAAGCCGCCGCGGAAACTGAGACTGCGGCAGAGACTGAAGTCGCTGCTGGCGAGGAAAGCAGCAGTCAGGATTGGTGGACGAGCCTGTTTGGCTGAATATTGATCTTCTGGGCGGCTGGCCGTTGGGTCAGCTGCCTTTTTTGTTGCTGGCTTTTCCGGCTCCCCGGCCAGAGAAGCTGAGGCGGAGCGCTTGAGGGTGTTATCTCCGCAGCTCTGTCCCCGGGAAATAGTGCGCCAGAATTTCCTCCGCACTCTGTCCCTGCTCGGCCAGCGCCTTGGCACCCCACTGGCTCAGCCCCACACCGTGGCCATAGCCCTTGGTGGTGAGGAGAAAGCTGCCCTCCTGATACTGCACCGTGAAGCAGGCGCTCCGCAGGCCCAGCGCTTTGCGCAGGGCCGGACCGGTGACGCTCTGCCCGCAGACAGGCAGGGAGGCTACATAGCCCGAAGGGGTAAGCGCGGCCTCTCCGAACCAGCTGGCAGGTGCGGCAGGGTCAGGGAGAAGGCTCAGCCCGGCGAGAGCCTGCTGCATCTGTTCGGCGGTGAACTGGACGGTATAAAGGTAGTTGTCCGCATTGAGGTCGGTGGAGCTGTCCACGGCCACAAGATAGGGAAGGGCGGTGCCCCAGACGTTTTCACTGGCCTCGGTCATGCCGTTGGAGATGGCAAAGTAGCTTGCCCCGGCGGGGGCGCTGCCATAGTAGAGCACATCGGTCAGCACACTGTCCACCAGCGCCGAGAGGCGGGCATAGTTTTCCTCATAGGCGGTGCCCCAGTAGCTGCGGAGGACTGCATCTGTTAAGTATCCCTGCCGCCGGACGGGGTCCACGCTCAGCCAGCCGGAAGCTGGTTCGGCGGCATGGTCGCGGCAGTAGAGGGCATAGCTGTGGGCAGCGATGGCCTGCGCCTTGAGCGCCTCGTCCGGCCAGCTGATGGGCATTTCCGCCGCCACGGCACCGATCAGATAGTCCCGCCGGGGTACCGAGACCACGGCCCCGGCGCTCTGGTCGGCCAGCAGAAAGCTCTCGCTGTCCTGATCGGAGGGCGGCACGGCGGCGCTGTCCGGGGCGGCTTCCGAAGCCGCAGTGCCCGGCAGAGGAGCAGAAGAAGCCCCCTGGGCCGGGCCGAACACCGCCAGTGTCAGCCGGTAACCGGCGATCGGCAGGAGTGAGCCCAGCACCAGCAGCAGGGCGCAGAGGAGAAAGAATGTCTTTTTCATCGTAGTTTTCCCTCCCGGACAGGCATTTTTCTGGGCCCAGTGTACCAGTACGGCGGGGTGAAAAAGCGCACATTTCATCCAAGACTTGAATTTACTTCACAAAAGCGCTATCATAAGGGTGTGCCATCATGGTGGATGGCCGGAAAGTATATAAGAGAGAAATAAGAGAAAGGGGAAATTTGCGCATGAACTATACCCATGCAGAAGTGGCGTCGCTGGACCCGCAGACCATGCGGACGCTGTGTGAAGAGTATCTGGCAAACAACTACATCGACCCGGAGACGAGCGAACGTCTCGGTGTCAAGCGCGGCCTGCGCAACCCGGATGGCACCGGTGTGCTGGCAGGCCTGACCAATGTCTGTGACGTTGTGGGCTACAAAAAAGATCAGGAGGGGCATGTCATTCCCATTCCGGGCCGTCTGATCTACCGCGGCGTGGACATCAACGAGATCGTGAACGAGGCTTACCGCAATGACCGCTTTGTGTTTGAAGAGGTCATCTGGCTGCTGCTGTTCGGCAGCCTGCCCACCCAGGAGCAGCTGGACGATTTCTGTGAGCTGCTGGCAGAGCACCGCGCCCTGCCCGATGGTTTTATGGATACCATGAATGCTCCTTCGCCCAATATTATGAACAAGATGCAGCGGTGCGTGCTGGGCCTGTATTCCTACGACGAGCACGCCGAGGACCTGACGCTGGAGAATATCCTGAACCAGAGCATCAACCTGATCGCCAGTATGCCCACCATGATGGTGAACGCTTACCAGATGAAGCGCCGCTATTATGATAAGCAGAGCATGTTCTTCCACATGCCCAAGCCCGGCCAGAGCACGGCAGAGCACATCCTGAGCACCTACCGCCCGGACCAGAAGTTCACCCACGAGGAAGCCAAACTGCTGGATATGTGCCTGCTGGTCCACGCAGACCACGGCGGCGGCAACTGCTCCACCTTCACCGCCCGTGTGCTGTCCTCCTCGGGCACCGATACCTACTCGGCCATTGCAGCCGCCATTGGCGCGCTGAAGGGCCCCAAGCACGGCGGTGCCAACCTGATGGTCAACCGCCAGCTGCAGGATATCCTCAAGCATGTGGAGCACCCGGAGGACGACGACGAGGTGCGCGAGTATCTGCGCCGCATCCTGCGCAAGCAGGCGGGCGACGGCTCCGGCCTGATTTACGGCATGGGCCATGCGGTCTATACCATGAGCGACCCCCGTGAGGTCATCCTGAAGGAGCGCGCCAAGCACCTGGCCTACGAGAAGGGCTTTGAGGAGGAGTACAACATGCTGTGCAGCATCGAGCGGCTGGCTCCCGATATCTTTGCCGAGGAGAAGGGCAGCAGCAAGCCGGTGTGCGCCAATGTGGACCTGTTCAGCGGCCTGATCTACAACATGCTGGGCATCTCTGAGGATATCTACACCCCGCTGTTCGCCATTGCCCGTGTGCCGGGTTGGTGCGCACACCGGGTGGAGGAAGTCATTTTTGCCAACCGGATCATCCGGCCCGCCTATAAGTATCTGGGTGTGCGCCAGAAATATAAACCGATCGAGGAACGCTGATGAACGCTTTATTTGTGCTGATTTTCACCTGTGGTGGTGCCCTAGCCATTGGGCGTGGGCTCGACATGGCCCTGTGGACGGACTGGAACGCCGGCCTGTGTACGGCGGGCTCTGTCTGGCTGCGGTACGGCGGCCTGTGGGCGGCGCTGGTTGTTGGCATCATTGCCGCCCGGAAGCTGGCCCGCCAGCCCCTTGTTCTGCGCAGTGCGTGCAGGCCGGTGGGAGTTACATCGGTGCTGGGCGGCGTGTGTGTCGGCCTGGCCGGTGCGGTGCGTCTGGCAGTGGGCATGACCGGCGTTGGCGCGCTGGTGCGTGCCGTGCTGGAGCTGGTGTGCGCTGTCTGGCTGATCCGGCTGGGCCGCAGCTGGACGCATAAGGGAGAATACCGTCTGCCCGGCCGGAGCATGACCCCGGCGGTGCTTGGCACGGCGGTGTTCTACTGGGGGGTGCTGAGCCGCTTTATGGAGAACAGCTCCAGCTGGCACCGGGTGGAGCCGACTGCCATGGTCTGGCAGATGCTGGCCGCGCTGGTGTTTCTTTCGGCGATGGTCCGCGCTCTCTGGCTGCCGGAAACGTCCAACGGCTGCCAGCTGTGCGAGGCCGGGATCTGCACGTTCCTGCTCTGCTTCTGCTGGGAGCTGCCCCGGGTGCTGGTGCTGCTGTTCCACGGCATCACGGCAGCCGACCTGCCCGAGGTGCTGTTTGGCTTTGGCATGTGCTGCATCGGCGCGCTGGGGCTTTTCACTGTGGCGCGGGTGGCAGGAAGTGACGGAAGGCCTGCAATACCCCGACACGCCGTTGGTTGAATTGCTGAAAAGATTCCCATAAAAGCTGTGAAAATCGTTCAAAAACAAAAAAGTGTGAAATTACCTTGTTAATTTTTTGGCGGGCACTTGAAGGTTTCCGCAATTTGGTCTATAATAAAGCTACCGTGATTATTATCCGATAAAAGGGTAAGAACATTTAGGAGGTACTATTAACATGGCTGTTA
>ULPS01003815.1_pt1 | contig 11392 bp, 8 predicted proteins | sample 1953711 | NCBI WGS metagenome assembly ULPS01 (sample SAMEA4835635, study PRJEB28245) | human gut metagenome | biome: gut microbiome; material: fecal sample | place: Denmark | collected 2008 | reverse complement strand
GCCAATCATGGCACTCGCCATGTTGCCGCCGCCGATAAAACCTACTTTCATGTCTGTTCGCCTCCGTATGCCTGTGTTGTAAAAAATATATGCGACACCCATAGTATGCAACAAAATTTACTTTTTTGCAATACTTTTTCTCTATTTTTCTGCTTTTCTTTTACAATTTTCTTTATTTTTTTCGAATGAAATGTCGCTGTTTGTCGACGAATGTCGAAAAGTGTCTTTTTCTGTCTTTTTTCGCTTTTCTATTCCGCCGGAATCAGCCTTTGGCGGCGGCCTCTTCGGCGTATTTTGTTGTCACGAGTGTCTTGTACGGTGCCTTTTTCTCCAGCTCTCCCGCCTGCTCCAGAATCTCCTGCAGAAGATCAAAACTTTCTTCCTCAAAGATCAGATTTTCTTTCCACGTATCCTGCTCGTAGTAGCGGCGCACGATCGCGGTGATGGTTTCCAGCTCGGTTTCTGCAAACTGCGGCGCAATCACTTCTGCAATCTCCTCCGGTGTGTGCGTCTGCACGAAGTCCATTCCCTTCTGCAGTGCCTTCGTGAATTTTTCTACGGTTGCGCCGTGCGTTTTCAGATAACTCTGTTTGACGCTGTACGACGTATACGGCACATACCCGGATTCCGTTCCGACCGATGCCACGACATAGCCGTCGCCCTTCTGCTCGAGCAGTGTCGCGGACGGTTCAAATTCAATCGTATAATCCCCCTGCCCGCCGGAGAACGCGGCAGCTGTGGAACCAAAATCGATGCTCTGGTTGATGTTTACGTCTTTTTTATCAATCCCTTTCTGCGCCAGAACATACTCAAAGACCATTTCCGGCATACCGCCTTTTCTTCCCCCTAATACCTCTTTGTTTTTCAATTTCTCCCAGGTAAACGAATTGTCTTTCTCTCTTCCCACAACAAAGTTTCCCGCCCGCTGCGTCAGCTGCGCGAAGTTCACAACCGGGTCTGCGGTTCCCTCGAGGTACGCGTAGACGGTTGCCTCCGCCCCCATAAACCCGATATCCGCCTCACCGGAAATCATCGCTGTCAGCACTTTATCTGCACCAAATCCTGTTATCAGCGTCAGATCAATGCCCTCGTCCGTGAAATACCCCTCCTCAATTGCCACATACTGCGGGGCGTAAAAAATGGAGTGGGCAACCTCATTTAATGTCACCTGCTCCACTTTTTCTTTTGTCTCATCTTTTGCCCCGCATCCCGCCAGCGTCACTGCCGCCATTGCCAGTACAAGCGCACCTGTCAGCCATTTTCTTTTCATCAACAGATTCTCCTGTTTTTTCATTCTAACCTTAGAATATGATTTCCCGGTAAAAATGCGTGCAAAAAGCGAAGGAGAAACGTTCGAATTTCGTTTCTCCTTCGTTTCTTATTTCTTCTCTTGTTTTTCTTTTGCCTTCTGTTCTTCTTTCGTCCGGATTTTGTCTTCGTACATTTTCAGATCTGCCTCGTGCAGCAGGTCGGAAATGGAGGCTTCGGGGTAGTCGCCGGAGAAGGCGAAGCCGCAGGAGCTTTGCAAAGTTCAGGATCATGATGTCGCCCATCTCGTGGCCCAGAGTATCGTTGACCTTTTTCAGATCGTTCAGATCCTGCATGAAGCAGGCCGTCGGTTTGGAAATGTGGTAATGTGTTTCTGTCATCTCCTCTTGCCGCATCTGCGCGTTTCTTTTATATTTTTCATTCTACAATGTACCTTATCGCTCCGTCAACACATTTAGGCTTCCTTTTCCGAAATTTTCTATTTTGAAAAACAAATTGAGGATCTCCGCAAAATTTGTTATAGTAAGGGTAATTCAAACAGTTACAAAGGAGGCTATTATGAAAATAAAATCAGTTGCTGTTCTGGGCGCCGGAGCGGTTGGGTCTTATGTGATCTGGGGGCTTTCGGAGAAAAAGGACATCCGGCTTGGCGTTATCGCGTCCGGGGAACGGGCGAAGCGTCTGAAAAACAAAGGATGCAAAATTAACGATACGGTTTATCACCCGGAGGTATGGACACCGGAAGAGGCACACGGCGTGGATTTTCTGATCGTCTCGCTCAAATACGGCGCACTGCCGGGGGCTCTTGACGATATCACTGCCGTTACCGGCGAGAATACTGTGATCATGAGTCTGATGAACGGCGTGGACAGTGAGGAGATCATCGCGGAAAAAGTCGGTGCGGAGCATCTGCTTCATGCTGTTATCAAAGTAGCTTCTCATAAAGAGAATGACGGCTACGTTTTCAACCCTGAGACAACGCTCGGCATCATTTTCGGCGAAGTTTCGGCGCCGTACGACAGTGAGCGTGTGCAGGCTGTTCTGGATCTGTTCTCCGGCACAGGGCTGCATTACCGGGCAACCGATTGTATTTTAGAGGAAATATGGAGCAAATTCCGGCTGAATGTCTGCAATAACCTGCCGCAGGCTATTCTCGGTGCCGGGGTCGGCTGCTACCGCGACAGTGTGCATATGAAGGCGATCAGCGACGGACTCCGCGCAGAACTGATGGCGATTGCGGAGGCAAAGGGAATTGATATCAGCAAGGCGGATGTCTCCTCGGGACGCGGAAGTGCGGTTCCGCCGACGGCGCGCTACTCGACGCTCCAGGATCTCGATGCGGGACGCCATACGGAAATTGATATGTTCTCGGGTGCGCTGATCCGCATGGGAAAAGAGCTGGGAATTCCAACGCCTTACAATGAATTTACGTACCATATGATCAAAGCACTGGAAGAGAAAAACGACGGACGGTTTGACTACAGCGGAAGCGAAGAACCGCTCTGGGCGAAATAGATACGATAGGAGAATCTCACGATGAAAGAAATCAAATGGGCTGTACTCGGATGCGGTGTGATTGCAAATGAAATGGCGGTCGCACTGCAGAAAAACGGAAAGAATATTTACGCGGTCGGCAACCGGACCCATGAGAAGGCGGCTGCTTTTGTGGAGAAATATGGAATTGGAAAAGTTTACGATGATTTCCATGAGATGTTTACCGATCCGGAGGTCGATGTCATTTATATCACGACGCCGCACAACACGCATCTTGGCTTTATGAAAGAGGCGATTGCCAATGGAAAACACATTCTCGTTGAGAAATCGATTACGCTGAACAGTGACGAGCTCGACGAGGCCATAGCGCTTGCGAAAGAAAAAGGTGTCATCATCGGAGAGGCAATGACGATTTACCATATGCCGATCTACAAAGAACTGAAAAAAATTCTCGACTCCGGCCGTCTCGGCAGAGTCAATCTGATCACGATGAACTTCGGCAGTTTCAAAGAGTACAACATGAAGAACCGCTTCTTCAACCGGAATCTCGCAGGCGGCGCGATGCTTGATATCGGCGTATACGCACTCTCCTTCATCCGCTGGTTCTTCGACTCCAAGCCGGATCAGCTCCTTTCCCAGGTAAAGCCCGCTCCGACCGGTGTGGACGAGCAGGCCGGCCTCCTTCTCACCAATCAGGAAGGACAGATGGCAAGTGTGATGCTCTCTCTCCACTCCAAACAGCCGAAACGCGGCATGGTTTCCTGTGAGAACGGATTTATCGAGATCATGGAGTACCCGCGTGCCTGGGAAGCAAAAATCACAGACGCTTCCACCGGCGAATCCGAAATCATCAAAGCCGGTGACAACGCCGATGCACTCGCCTATGAGCTCGCCGACATGGAACGCGCCATCAATGGAGATGCATCTGCCATGCACCTCGACTACACGAAGGACGTCATGGATCTGATGACCTCCTTCCGCAGAACCTGGGGCTATACGTACCCGGAGGAAGAAAAATAAGATTCGCACATCAAAATCCCCTGCCCGGCACACATCAGATGCCGGGCAGGGGCACTTCTTTTCACCTGCAATACTCTGCAATTTTCTTTTTCAGTAATTCCGCATCAATCGGCTTTGCGATATGCACGTCCACGAGGATCAGGTCGAAGGTGTATTCCGGGCTGTCCTGGTAGAGTTCAAGCTTCTTTGTTCTTCCATCGTTTCATCCGTCTTCCACGCATATTTTATACTTCATTTTACGCTGATATTATTTTCTCTTTCAACCCAAATAACATTACATTTCCAATATTTTGCATGTCTTTTTTATTTTTCTGAAATTTTTTAAAATCTTCCGTTTTTCTCTTGCACAATTGTTTTTATGCGTATATAATTGTCTGCAGAAAGCAAAGGGGAGCTCGCGTGCGAAGCGGGCTGAGAGTAGGATGCATCTCCTAGACCCTGAACCTGATTTGGGTAATGCCAACGTAGGGAGATACGATATGCACATTTTCTGCAGATATACCTCCACGTATATCTGCTTTTTTAATCTCTATGAACACATCATCAACAGGTTCTTCCAGTACCGCAAGGGAATTTGCTTCTGCAAAAATACTCACACAGGAGGAACAAAAAATTATGTTAGGCACTTGTCTTGACAATGTCAGAAAAACAACCCCTCTCGTACACAACATCACAAATTACGTTACAGTAAACGATGTCGCCAATATTCTGCTGGCATGCGGCGCAAGCCCGATCATGTCCGATGAACCGGAGGATGTCGAGGATATCACCTCCATCTGCGGCGGTCTGAACATCAACATCGGAACGCTGCACAGAACGAGCATCGACGGCATGTACCGTGCCGGTGCAAAAGCAGCTTCGCTCGGCCACAAAATCCTGCTCGATCCAGTCGGCGCAGGCGCAAGCCACTTACGTACTTCGACCGCAGTCGGACTGATGGAAAAAATCCCGTTCACCGTCATCCGCGGAAATATTTCCGAAATCAAAACACTGGCACTCGGAAGCGGAACGACAAAGGGTGTTGACGCAGACGTTGCCGATAAAGTAACAGACGAAAACCTCGACAGCGCCGTTGCTTTTGCAAAAAACTTTGCGAAAGACCACAACTGTGTTGTCGCCATCACAGGAGCGATCGACCTCGTTGCCGATGCTGACACCTGCTACGTGATCCGCAACGGACGCGCCGAGATGGGAAGCATCACCGGAACAGGCTGCCAGCTCTCCGGCATGATGACCGCTTACCTCGTTGCCAACCCGGACGAGCCGTTAAAAGCCGCTGCTGCCGCTGTCTGCGCGATGGGACTTGCCGGCGAGATCGGCTGGGGCCATATGAAACCGGAAGACGGCAACTCCACCTACCGGAACCGCATCATCGACGCCATCTACCACATGGACGGCGAGACGCTGGAGAAAGGTGCAAAGTATGAAGTGCGATAAAAAAGGCCTGCTTTTATATGCTGTGACAGACCGCAGCTGGCTGAACGGCGAGACACTGTACAGCCAGGTGGAAAAGGCTCTGCAGGGCGGCGCAACGTTTATCCAGCTCCGCGAAAAAAATCTTGACCAGGATCACTTTATGGAAGAGGCACTGGAACTGAAAAAACTCTGTGCCGCATACCATGTTCCTTTCGTCATCAACGATAACGTGGAAATCGCAGCTAAGATGGATGCGGACGGCGTTCATGTCGGCCAGAGCGATATGGAGGCCGGCGATGTCCGTGCAAAGCTTGGCCCGGACAAGATCATCGGCGTTTCGGCGCAGACCGTGGAACAGGCCATTCTCGCCGAGCAGCGCGGGGCAGATTACCTCGGCGTCGGCGCAGTCTTCCACACCGGTTCCAAGGCGGATGCGGAGGATGTCAGCCACGAAACGCTGACTGCTATCTGCAATGCCGTTAAAATCCCTGTCATCGCCATCGGCGGCATCACACGCGATAACGTGACGGAGCTTTCCGGCAGCGGCATCTGCGGCATCGCCGTCATCAGTGCCATTTTTGCACAGAAAGACATTGTTTCCGCAACGAAGGATCTGAAAGAACAGACTCTGCGCATGCTGGAAAACAAATAATTTTACGTAACCATTCATCCTCACACCAGGCGGCAGACTGGGGGCACCACTTTCTTTGTCGCCTGTCCAAAAAGAAAAGTAATGCAAAGGAGTAATTCTCATGGACGCGAAAAACATGAAAACAGCATTAACAATCGCGGGAAGTGATTCCAGCGGAGGCGCCGGCATTCAGGCAGACATCAAAACCATGATCACAAACGGAGTTTACGCCATGTCGGCAATTACCGCACTCACCGCCCAGAACACCACCGGAGTTTCCGGTATTTTCGATGTAACACCGGAGTTTCTGGCCGCACAGCTTGACGCCGTCTTTACGGACATCTTCCCGGACGCCGTCAAAATCGGTATGGTATCCTCCCCGGCACTGATCGAAGTCATCTCCGAACGGCTTCGCTTCTACCAGGCCAAACACATCGTTGTGGACCCGGTCCTCGTCGCTACAAGCGGCTCCGCGCTCGCTTCGGGCGGCGTGCCTGACCTGATGAAAAAACTGCTCTTTCCTCTGGCCGAAGTCATCACACCGAATATCCCAGAGGGAGAAGTTCTCTCCGGCATCAAAATCCAGTCGGAAAGCGATATGGAACACGCCGCAAAAGAGATCGGGGATTCCTGCGGCTGTGCCGTTCTGTTAAAGGGCGGCCACAGTATCAATGATGCCAACGATCTTTTATATCACAACGGCACATTTACCTGGTTCACAGGAAAACGCATCGACAATCCGAACACACACGGCACCGGCTGTACACTCTCCAGCGCCATCGCATCGGGGCTCGCAAAGGGGCTTTCCCTTCCGGATGCCATTTCCGCCGCAAAAGAGTATATTTCGGGCGCACTCGCGAGCATGATGGATCTCGGCCACGGCTCAGGACCGCTGAACCACGCTTACCGGATCTGATTTTGAAAATAAAGGAGAACAACAGATGGAACGCAATTACGCAACACAGATGGACGCCGCACGCCGCGGCATTGTAACACCGGAGCTGAAAAAAGTCGCAGAAAAAGAGTATATGGCCGTGGAAGACCTGATGCCGCTCGTCGCCAGCGGAAAGGTTGCCATTCCGGCCAATAAGCTGCACACCTGCATCGATCCGGAGGGCATCGGCTCGATGCTGCGCACGAAAATCAATGTAAATCTCGGTGTTTCGAAAGACTGTAAAGATTACGATGTGGAGATGCAGAAGGTACTCTCCGCGGTCAATATGGGCGCAGAAGCCATCATGGACCTGTCGAGCCACGGTAATACGCAGCCGTTCCGGCGGAAACTGACCTCCGAATGTCCGGCTATGATCGGCACCGTGCCGGTATATGACAGTGTGATCCATTACCAGAGAGACCTGGATACGCTGACCGCCAAAGATTTTATTGACGTCATCCGCCTCCATGCCGAGGACGGTGTCGATTTCGTCACCCTGCACTGCGGCATCACCAGAAAAACCATCGATCAGATCCGCAAACACAAACGGAAAATGAATATTGTTTCCCGCGGCGGCTCCCTCGTGTTCGCCTGGATGTGCATGACCGGCGAGGAGAATCCGTTCTACGAGTATTACGATGAGATTCTCGATATCTGCCGTGAATACGATGTGACCATTTCTCTCGGCGACGCCTGCCGTCCTGGCTGCCTTGCCGACGCAACGGATGTCTGCCAGATTGAGGAGCTGGTGCGCCTCGGCGAACTCACCAAACGTGCCTGGGAGAAAGACGTTCAGGTTATGGTTGAGGGACCGGGCCACGTTCCGATGGATCAGATTGCGGCCAATATGAAAGTACAGCAGACCATCTGCATGGGCGCTCCGTTCTATGTTCTCGGACCTCTCGTAACCGATATCGCACCGGGCTATGACCACATCACCGCTGCCATCGGAGGCGCAATTGCCGCTATGAACGGCGCTGCTTTCCTCTGCTACGTAACGCCGGCAGAGCATCTGGCTCTTCCGAACCTCGATGACGTAAAGCAGGGCATCATCGCAAGCAAAATCGCCGCACACGCTGCCGACATTGCCAAAGGCGTGCCGCATGCGCGTGATATTGACGACAAGATGGGAGACGCCCGCCGCGTGCTCGATTGGGAAGCACAGTGGGACTGTGCACTGGACCCGGAGACCGCAAAAGCCATCCGTGCTGACCGCTCGCCGGAACAGGAAGATACCTGCTCGATGTGCGGTAAATTCTGTGCCGTGCGAAGCATGAACAAAGCTTTAAACGGCGAACATATCGACATTCTTTAACATCAGTAGACAAGAAGTCACAGTACGCGAAAAGGAACGGTTTTCATTACGAAACCGTTCCTTTTCTGCATTTCCAAAATCTTTTTCTATTTCGCCCATCCTTCGGCGTAACGGACTGCTTTGTGCCATCCGTTCATCTTCTCATCGCGCTCCTCTTTCGAGAGCTCCGGCTCAAATGTACGGTCAATGGCTCCGTTCTGTTTTACCGTCTCCTGATCCGGCCAGTAGCCGACGGCGAGTCCCGCAAGATAAGCTGCTCCCATCGCGGTCGTCTCGATGCAGCATGGCCGCTCCACCGGCGCCTGGCTGATGTCCGCCTGGCACTGCATCAGGAAGTTGTTGGCGCTTGCTCCGCCGTCCACACGCAGCGCAGAGAGCTTCATACCGGAATCTGCCTCCATGGCTTTTAACACATCATCTACCTGATACGTAATGGATTCGAGCGTTGCGCGGATCACATGGTATTTGTTGACGCCGCGGGTCAGGCCGAGAATGGTTCCTCTCGCATACTGATCCCAGTACGGTGCGCCAAGGCCGGTAAACGCCGGCACGACGTAGCAGCCGTTCGTGTCGTTCACCTTCTGCGCCATGTACTCGGAATCCGCCGAGGACTCGATCAGCTTCATCTCATCGCGCAGCCACTGGATTGCGGCTCCGCCGACGAAAATGGATCCCTCGAGCGCATACGTAATCTTGTCCCCGATGCCCCATGCAATCGTGGTAACAAGACCGTGTGTCGAAGAAACCGGCTTTTCTCCCGTGTTCATCAGCAGGAAGCAGCCTGTTCCGTATGTATTTTTCGCTTCGCCCGGCGTATAGCAGGTCTGGCCGAACAGCGCCGCCTGCTGGTCTCCCGCTGCTCCCGCAATCGGAATCGGGCCGCCGAAATATGTGGATGCCGTCTCCCCGTAGACACAGCTCGACGGGCGGACTTCCGGCAGCATACAGAGCGGAATGTTCAGCTCTTTTAAGATATCCTCATCCCATTTCAGTGTATGGATATTGAACAGCATTGTACGGGACGCGTTGGTGTAATCGGTGACATGTACCTTTCCCTTTGTCATCTTCCAGATCAGCCACGTCTCCACCGTTCCGAAATAGAGATCGCCTCGCTCCGCCCGCTCGCGCACGCCCGGAACTTCATCTAGAATCCATTTCAGCTTCGTGGCTGAAAAATACGCATCAATCACAAGACCTGTTTTCTCCCGGAAACGGTCAACCAGTCCGCGCTCCATCAGGGAATCGCAGTATTCCGATGTTCTGCGGCACTGCCATACAATTGCATTGTAGACCGGCTCTCCCGTCTTTTTGTCCCAGACGATCGTCGTCTCTCTCTGGTTTGTGATGCCGATTGCCGCGATATCCTCGTAGGACGCGCCCGCTTTCTGCATTGCCTCCACGGCTACACCGAGCATCGTGGACCAGATTTCATTGGCATCGTGCTCCACCCAGCCCGGTTTCGGGAAACGCTGGGTAAACTCCTTCTGCGCAAGGCTTACGATCTGTCCTTTCTGATCAAACAGAATACAGCGGTTGCTCGTTGTGCCGGCATCAAGTGCCATGATGTATTTTCCCACGTTTAAAAATCCTCCTGTCTCACATTTCAAGAAGAGAGCCTGACAGAATCCACTGCCACGCCCTCTTCCTTTTCTTTGTATGTATCGTATCACAGAATTCTTTTTCTGTAAATCAAATCGTGTTTTTCTGCAGCAATTTATGCCGTAATGATCTCCAGCAGCGCACCGCGCAGATCGTTTGAAAGTTCCATGCTCTGCAGCTCTGCAGCCAGAATTGCCACCTTTCCGTCTGCTTTGTGAAGAAGATTTGCGATCTGCTCTTTGGTGATGTAGCTGATTTCGGCGTGCAGCAGCAGATCCATCGCACGTGTCATGACATCGTTCTTTGCAATCTCCGTATCTTCCGGCAGACAGATTGTCACGGTATCCTGCGGTTTTACATCTGTTACCGCGATCGTAAGAAGTCCGTCTTTCTCTTTGACTTCTGCATCCGCTTCCACGCCGTTTACAAAGACCTTCGCTTCTTTTGCCGTACTTCCGCCGAATTCTACGCAGTACATTCTGCTTTCCGGAACGAGGCTCTGATTGCCCTCAACCGGTGCAATCGTAAATTTCCGCGCACCCCAATCGAGCGTCATCGATGTTTTTGCACAGTCATCCTTCTCATATGCCATGGTAGTATTGTCATCCTCGTACAGGGCAAATGTATTGTCCGCGCCCGCGTAAACGCGTACCGTCAGCTCATCCGGGTTGGATTCTACATCCAGCGCACTGATCTTCTCTGTCATCGGGATAATCGCACCTGCTTTCGCAAGAACCGGGATCTCCTCGAGCGTACGGTACAGATCCATACTTCTGCCACCCTCGTAAATCATTCCGTTGAAGAAATCAAACCACGTACCTTCCGGCAGCCACACCTTTGTTTTTGCACGCTTCAGCTCCGGAATGCATTTCGTTGTCACCGGTGTTACCATCAGCTCGCTTCCGAAGAAGTACTGATTCGGTGCCTGATTTTTGCCCCAGAAAACCGTCTCCGGGTAATCATAATACATCGGAACAACGATCGGTGTGTCTTCTTTCCATGCACGGTAGTTCATCGTGTACAGATACGGTACGAGTTTATGACGCAGACGAAGGAAATCATCCATTGTGCTGCGCACTTCCATACTGAAGTTCCAAGGCTCTTTTCCACTGAAGGCACTGTTAGAGCTGTGCAGACGGTTGATCGGAGAAAAGACTCCGTACTGATACCATCTTGCTTCAAGCTCATCGTCACGGTAACCGAGCATATGGCCGCCGATATCATGACTCCACCATCCGTAGCCGATGTTGGAGGCTGTGCTGGTAAAGTATGGCTGGAAATCCAGGGATTCCCAGGTGATGTGGGTGTCTCCGGAAAATCCGACCGGATAGCGGTGGGAGCCCGGTCCTGCATAGCGGGAGAAGGTCATCGGACGTTTTCCGTCTCTTCCACTGTCAAGAAAATGATAGTGATTCAGCATCCACAGCGGATCAAGACCCTCGATCTTGGTACTCTGTCCCTGCTGCCAGTCAATCCACCAGAAATCGACGCCCTCTTTTTCCATCGGATGATGGACTTTTTCGAAATATACATCGACAAATTTCGGATCCGCAATGTCAAAATTGACCGGCTCTTCTTTTTTTGCATCCACTCCCATAGCCTCTGCTACTTCCGGATAGCAGTCCTCATACGCACGAATTCCGTCTGCCGGATGGACATTCAGTGTTGTCTTCATGCCGCGTGCATGAAGTTTTCCAAGAAAACGCTCCGGATC
>ULPS01038412.1_pt1 | contig 11435 bp, 8 predicted proteins | sample 1953711 | NCBI WGS metagenome assembly ULPS01 (sample SAMEA4835635, study PRJEB28245) | human gut metagenome | biome: gut microbiome; material: fecal sample | place: Denmark | collected 2008 | reverse complement strand
CCCGAGCTCGTGCCGCTTCCGCCACCCGTCGTGCCACCGCTAGGGGTTGTGGTCCCCTTCTCGGGTTCCTTGGTGCCTGGCTGCTCATTGTTCGTAGTATCGGAAGCTGACGTGCCGTCCGTCATCTCCGTATCGCCTTCATGCTCAGGGGAAGAACCAGTGCTTCCGCTACCATTGCCGAAGTCCGTTGTGTTGTAGGTGAGCTTCGTGTCGGATGTCGGGAACTGCTCAATGGGCTGGCCCGCAAGAACCTGACTCATAAAGTTGCCGTACACACCGTCACATGCAACCGAAGAAGGCATGCGAACCTCATCGCGGCCACCGATCCACACTGCGGTGGAAAGCTGCGGAGTGATACCGCAGAACCACTTATCGCGCCAATTTTCCGAAGTACCCGTCTTGCCTGCTACCGGCTGCCCGTTACTGATGTTTGCTCCACGGCCAGTACCGTTGGTAACAACACCTTTCATTACATCAGTTGCAGCCTGAGTGAGTGCCGTATCAAGAACCTTTTCGCCCTTGGTGTCAGCCTGGAAGATGGTGATGCCGTTAGAATCCTTAATGGATTCGATGCATACCGCTTCGCGCTTGGTGCCGCCATTGGCAATGGTGGCGTACGCCTGGGCCATTTCGCGCACCGTAACCTCTTCGGAGCCCAGCGTGATGGAAGGATAGGCGTCCAACTCGGATTCGATGCCGCACTTCTTCGCCATGTCCGCTACTTTCTCAGGACCGATTTCGGTACATAGCTCAGCAAAACCAGTGTTAGAGGAAACGGCGAAAGCACTTCTGATGGAACGCGTGCCGTAGTCGGTGCCACCGTAGTTCTCTACTTGCCAGCCGTTGATATTCACATGGCCGGCGCAGTTAAGGTTGGTTTCAGGAGAAACGCCTTCATTCAAAGCAGCAAGCAAGGTAAACGTCTTGAAGGAAGAGCCCGGCTGGCGTTTTGCCTGCGTTGCCAAGTTGAATTCATTGGCGTCGTAGTCACGTCCGCCGATAAGAGCCTTGATGAAACCGGTATCGGGGTCAACGGAAACTAGCGCGAGCTCAAGATTATCGGAGAGGCCGTTCATCTTCGCATCGGCAGCGGATTCTGCCGCTTCCTGAATGGCGGGGTCAAGCGTAGTAACAACCGTCATGCCGCCCTTGAATACCTCGTCAGCTGAATAATCCTTCAAAAGCGTTTCGCGAACATAGCTGGTGAAGTACTTGTACTTGTACATGCCGTCGCCGGTGCTTACCTCTGAAACGTTCAGGTTCAAATCTTCAGCCTGTGCCGCATCGTGCTCTTCTTGGGTGATTACGCCATTGGTGAGCATACGGTCAAGAACCAAGTTGCGACGGTTCTTGCAGTTTTCGGGATTGTCGATGGGGTTGTTGTACGTAGGCGACTGGGGAATGCCAATCAGCGTTGCCGCCTGAGCAATGGTGAGGTCTTTCGCATTCTTGCTGTAGTAGCGCTGCGCAGCTGCCTGGATACCATAAGCGCCCTGGCCATAGTTGATCGTGTTCAGGTACATCTGGAGGATTTCGTCCTTCGAGTACGATTCTTCCAGCTTAATGGCAATATACGCTTCGCGAACCTTACGCTTCAGCGTAGATTCCGTAGCCTCATCAGCCAAAATAGTGTTTCGTACAAACTGCTGCGTAATGGTTGACGCACCTTCGTGGCCGGTATGGGTAACGTTCACCCAAACCGCGCGCGCAATACCCAAAACATCGATGCCGTTATGCTGATAGAAGCGTTCGTCTTCCGTGGCAACCGTACCCTTGGTTACATAGGTACCCATTTCGTCGAGATCGATGGGATCACGGTTCTCAAGGTAGAACTCGGCAAGCAACGTCGTGCCATCGTTAGCGTATACCTTGGTTTTCTCGGCATAGTTATAAGCGGAAGCATCGTTGTAGTCGGGCAAGTCCTGCAACCAGACGGTGCACAACGCAACCACGGCGATGCAGCAGGCAGCAAGCGCGCCCAAGATAACAGCACCCGCAACGCCAAGCCTTAAACCTGTTTTTTCCTGGCGAGCACCGTGCTTGCTTTTTCTAGCTCGTGAAGCCATCGAACCTCCCTAAATATAGTTTTCTGCATTTTATCACGCTTGTTGTTGCCACCGCCAATCTGCACAAACCATGGATCTTTAATAGAGATGGCATTATGAGCCAATCAATGCAACAAAAAAGCCGCAGCGCCTAAGGCACTGCGGCTTTTAATTATTGTTTTGGGAACGTACTACTCGACAAGCTTCTTGTCCTCTGCCAGCTTCGCAGCACCGAGCTCGATCTGCTCAGCAACTACACTGTTGCCGGTTCCGCCGTAGGTGGTGCGGGCGGCAACGATGGATTCAAGGTCGAGAGCCTCGGTAATGTCGGCCTCGAAAAGATCGGATGCTTCTTTGAAGTCTTCCAGGCTCAAATCGTCCAGGTCACAACCGCGCTTGTCGCACAGAAGAACCAGATGACCAACGATTTCATGAGCCTTGCGGAAGGGCAAGCCCTTCTTGGCCAGGTAGTCGGCAACGTCAGTTGCGGCAAGGTAACCCTTCTTCGACTGAACACGCATTGCGTCAGCATTCACCTTCATGGTGGAGATCATGCCCTCCATGCAAACCAGGCAGTCATGCAGGGTTTTGCAGGCATCCATTACGCCTTCCTTGTCTTCCTGAAGGTCCTTGTTGTAGGCCAAAGGAAGGCTCTTCATGGTGGTGAGCAGCGCCATAAGGTCGCCTACTACGCGGCCAGACTTGCCACGGATGAGCTCGGCAAAGTCGGGGTTCTTCTTCTGGGGCATGATAGACGAACCCGTGGAGTACTCGTCTGCCAAGGTGATGAAGCCGAACTCGGACGTGGACCACAAAATGATTTCCTCGGAAAGACGGGAAAGATGAATCATGGCAACCGAGCATGCGTAGTCAAGGTCAAGCAGGAAGTCGCGATCGGAAACCGCGTCAAGGGAATTGGGGATCATGTGATCGAAGCCCAGTTCGTCGGTGGTTTTCTGGCGATCGAGCGGATACGTGGTGCCAGCAAGCGCCGCAGAGCCCAAAGGATTGGCGTTGGCGGCATCGAATGCCTGCTTCAAGCGAGCAAAGTCACGAGTGAACATCCAGTAGTAAGCCATGAAATGGTGCGAAAGGAGCACGGGCTGAGCATGCTGCATGTGCGTATAGCCAGGCAGAATGGTGCCCATATTCTTGCGAGCAGCCTCGATGAGCGTCTCACGCATGGCATTCACGTCTGCCATGAGCTCGGAAGCAAGCTCCTTAGCATACAGGCGAGTGTCGGTGATTACCTGGTCGTTGCGGCTGCGGCCGGTGTGCAGGCGAGCGCCCGCATCACCGATATTCTGAGTAAGCACCTTTTCCACGGACATGTGGATGTCTTCATCGTTGATGTCGAAGGTGAAGTTACCCTCTTCGATGGTCTTTTCGATATCGGCCAGGCCCGCAACGATGTCTTCGGCGTCTTTTTCGGAAATTACGCCCTGCGCTGCCAACATACGTGCATGAGCGCGGGAGCCGGCAATATCCTGATGATACATTGCCTTATCAACCGGAAGGGATGCGCCGAATTCCTGTGTGAATTCGCTTACACCCTTTTCAAAACGTCCAGACCACAACGCCATAATATGAGCTCCTAACCTTCAAGAACTGCGCCCTATACGAGTATTGCTTGATTAACGTTCCAATAATAACAAAACAGGACCCTTCCCTCTTTACGAAGGAAGGGTCCTGAGCTCATTTTCACAAGAGGACGATTGGCGCGATGCGCCCCTAAAGCGAACTATTCGCCGTCAGTAACACCCTGCTCACGGCGGTTCTTAGCCCAAACCTTGGTGGACAGGCCGTACAGGTCGATGAAGCCCTTAGCCGCCTTGTGGTTGAAGGTGTCGGCTGCATCGTAGGTAGCCAGACCGTAATCGTAAAGGCTGAAGTCGGACTTGCGGCCGGTAACGGTGCAGTTGCCCTTGTAGAACTTCAGGCGAACAGTGCCGGTTACGCACTGCTGAGTGGTTGCCATGAAAGCATCGACAGCATGCTTGAGGGGGCTGAACCACTGGCCGTTGTATACCATGGTTGCCCAGTCATGCTCGAGGTGAAGCTTGTAGCGCAGAACCTCGCGCTCGAGGCACATGTCCTCAAGACCACGATGAGCAACGATCAGAGCCAGAGCACCGGGAGCTTCGTAGCATTCACGGCTCTTAACGCCGATCATACGATTCTCGATCATGTCGATGCGGCCAAAGCCGTTAGCACCGGCGATCTGGTTCATCTTTGCGATGATGTCCAGATAGCTCATCTGCTCGCCGTCGATAGCAACAGGCAGACCGGCCTTGAACTCAACCTCGATCTCGGTAGCCTTTTCGGGAGCCTTTTCAGGATCGGTGGTCATAGTGTAGATGTCCAGCGGAGGACGGTTCATCGGGTCTTCCAGAACGCCACACTCGATTGCGCGGCCCCACAGGTTGTCGTCGATGGAATACGGCTTGCTCTTGGTGGTAGGAACGGTAACGCCATGAGCCTCTGCCCAGTCCATTTCCTCCTGACGAGTATGCATATCCCACTCACGAACGGGAGCAATGATTTCCAACGTAGGATCAAGAGCCTGGATGGAGGTCTCGAAACGAACCTGATCGTTGCCCTTGCCCGTGCAGCCATGAGCAACGTACTTGGCGCCGTACTTATGAGCGGTATCTACCAAGTACTTGGAGATCAGCGGACGAGAAAGAGCAGAAACCAACGGATACTTGTTCTCGAAGTTTGCGTTGGCATAGAGAGCCTTGGACAGATAGTCTGCGGCAAAGTCTTCACGCATGTCGGCGATGATGCAGTCGATTGCGCCCGTTTCCAGAGCGCGCTGCTTAACCTGCTCGAGGCCTTCGTGCTCCTGGCCAACTTCGCCCACTACGGCGATAACGTCAAGGTTCTTTTCGTCCTGCAGCCACTTGATGCAGACGCTGGTGTCCAGGCCACCAGAATATGCGAGTACGCACTTATCCTTTGCCATTTCCTTAATACCTTTCACTTGGCAATTATTCATTAATTCAAGCCCACCGAGGGGCCCAGGAGGGAAGGCTTGCGCCTTCCCGAAGTTTTAAGCTATTCGCGAACCGCAGCGATCATGCCAGGCAGCGCATCGATAAGCTTGTCGATCTCGGTTTCGGTGACGATCAACGGGGGCAGGAAGCGCAGCGTATTGCTGCCAGTTGCGTTCAGCAGGAAGCCCTCTTCCAGGCCCTGAGCTACAACCTTATGAGCATCGATGCCCTCTTCCAAGTCGGCGCCGAGCATCAGGCCCATGCCACGAACCTCGGTGACGCCTTCAACCTGAGCAAGCTTCTCGGCGAAGTAGTCACCCACTTCGGTTACGCGGTCGTCGTAATGGCCGCGCGAAAGCGTTGCGAGCGTTGCGTGAGCAGCAGCCATAGCCAGGTTGCTGCCGCCGAAGGTAGAACCATGATCGCCTGGCTCGAATGCTTCGGCAACCTCGATGCGAGCAGCGCAAGCGCCCATGGGGAAGCCAGAAGCGATGCCCTTGGCCATGGTGATGATGTCGGGTGTAATGCCTAGATTCTGGAAGGCGAAGGGGAATTCGCCGCAGCGGAAGATGCCCGACTGAACCTCGTCAACAATGAGAAGCAAACCGTTCTTGCGGCAGAACTGAGCAACGTCATAGAGCGTATCGGGATCCCAAGGATATACGCCCGCTTCGCCCTGCACGGGTTCGATCATAACAGCGCAAACATCTGCCAAGTTGTTGTAAACCGCCTGATGAAGCGCGTTTAAGTCGTTCATGGGCACATGCAGGAAGCCACCCGGCAAAGGCTGGAAAGCTTCCTGCTTTGCGGGCTGTGCCGTGGCGGCAAGCGTAGCCAGGGTGCGGCCGTGGAAGCTGCGATCCATCGTAATGATGGTCTGGCCGCCGCCGCCCATCTTCTTGGAATACAGGCGAGCAAGCTTGATGGCGCATTCGTTGGCTTCTGCGCCAGAGTTGGCGAAGAACACCGGCCAAGGAGCGCGGAAGAACTTAGGCACGCAAACGTTCAGCATGTCGGAGAGGAGCTTTGCAACCTCGCCGCGCTGCTCGATGTAGTAGTAGTTGCTAACGTGAATGAGCTTGGCAGCCTGATCCTGGATGGCGCGCACAACGGCAGGATGGCAGTGGCCCAGGCTGTCTACGCCGATGCCAGCAATAAAGTCGAGGTAGGTTTTGCCTTCATCGTCTTTAACTTCCATGCCAGAGCCTTCGACCAGCAGTACCGGCTTACGAGCGAAGGTATGCATGACGAAATGGTCGTCGAGCTTCTTTGCTTCTTCAAAACTCATGGTGTTCCTTTCTTTGCGGATGGGGATCGGCACAAACGTTTCCGAGCGTCGAAGCCCATCCGTTCATTTTACGAGTTTGGGGGTTTAGCGAATACCCCACGCACAGTGTTTTCTACAAGTTCTCACTCAGACGAGATGCCAAGATGCCCAGCGGGCGCATCTCTTCCTTGGAGAATTCCACCGTGTCGTCGTAGATCAGGGTGCCTGCACCGCTTGAGGTAAGCAGCTCCACCAAAATCGAATGAGGCTTGGTGCCGTTGACGATGTGAGCACGCGGCACGCCGCCTTCGATGGCTTCCACGCACGACTGCAGCTTGGGAATCATTCCGCTGCTTACGCTGCCGGACTCGAGCATTTCACGTGTCTCGTTTACCGTCATCTGGGAAATAAGCGAGCTCTTATCCGAGAAGTCTTCGTAGAAGCCGTCAACGTCAGTGAGGAAAATGATCTTATGGGCGCCAATTGCAGAAGCGATTGCACATGCCGCAGCGTCTGCGTTGATGTTGTAGGAACCGCCGTCGTCGCCCTTTCCCACCGAAGCGATAATCGGCACATAATCAGAGGCGATGAGCGCATTGATGTAGGCGGGGTTCACTTCAGTAACCGTGCCCACACGACCCAGTTCAGGGCTGCGCTGCTTGGCGATGATGGTTCCAGCGTCGGTTCCGTTTACGCCTACAGCCAGGTTGCCATGCTCGTTCATGGCAAGAACCAACTCTTCGTTCACCTTGCCCACCAAGGTCATCTTCACAACGTCCATGGCTTCGTCAGAGGTTACGCGCTGGCCATCTTTAAACTCGACATCAATGCCGAATTTGTCCATGTTCTTGTTGATAGCGGCACCGCCACCATGAACAATAACGGGATTGACGCCCATGATCTTCAGCATAACAATGTCGCTCATCACGGCATTGCGCAGCTCGGGGTCGACCATGGCAGCGCCGCCGTATTTGATAAGGATGGTTTTGCCCGTGGCGTTCTTGATCCACGGGAACGCTTCAATAAGAACCTCAGCGGTATGAGAAGAAGTTATCTTTCGGTCTCTTGCGTATTTCATGAACGGTAGTCTCCATTAATCGAAACGTATTCGTGGGAAAAGTCGCAGGTCCATACGGTGGTTTCCGCATCACCTGCACCAAGGCTTGCTTCGAGCACAATCTCGTCGGCCTCAAAACGTCGCAGCGCCTCTTCCTCACTAAAGGGAACGGGGAGGCCGCCACGCAGAACAGGCATGCCCATGATGTCAATGTCGACGTTTTCCTGCGCAAATTTCGCGCCAGAGCGGCCCAGGGCACCGGCAATTCGGCCCCAATTGGCATCGTGCCCGTAGATAGCCGTTTTCACCAGCGGCGAATTCGCTACGGTGCGCGCAGCCAAATCGGCTTCCGCATCGTTTGCGGCACCACGTACCGTAACGGTTACGAGCTTCGTGGCGCCTTCGCCGTCGCTCGCCATCTTGCGAGCAAGCTTCTGGGTTACGGCATTAAGCGCCTGGCAGAACTCGGCATACAGCACGCTATATTCCCCCGCCAAGGGAGCAGACACAGCAGCTGCCTTGCCGGAAGCGAACAGAACACAGGTATCGTTGGTGGAAGTGTCGCCGTCTACGGTTACCTTATTGAAGCTCTGGTTTACCGCTGAAGAAAGCGCCTTATGCAGCAGCGCTGCGGGAATGGGGGCATCGGTGGTGAGCACCGAAATCATGGTGGCCATGTTCGGCATGATCATGCCCGAGCCTTTCGCCATGCCGCCAACAGTAAATGTGCAGCCGGCATATTCGGCATCGGCAGGTTCGAAAGAAACAGCAGCCTCTTTCGAAACGGTGTCAGTGGTCATGATGGCGCGAGCAGCACTATTCCCCGTGGTTTCGCCGATGATTCCGTGCAGCGCAGGAACACCGGTTTCGAAGGGAGCAATATCGAGCTGCTGACCGATGATACCCGTCGAGGCAACCAGCACGTCTTCGGACATGCAGCCGACCGCCGAGGCAACGATGCCGGCAGTCTTGCGGGCGTTTTCGAGCCCAACTGACCCAGTTGCAGCGTTGGCGATGCCAGAGTTGATTACCATAGCGCGAGCAAAGCCGTAACCGACTCCGTCAAGGTGTTCGCGAGAAACGGTTACCGGAGCCGCGCAGAACACGTTCTGGGTAAACACCCCAGCAGCAGGGCATAGTTCGTCTGCCTCGACCAATGCCATGTCAAGGCGGTTGGGGTCATCGCGAAAACCGGCATGAATGCCACCGGCGCGAAAGCCCTTGGCGGACGAGACGCCACCGTTTTCGATGGTAATCAGGTTCGCTTTAGTCATATTTTTCACTCCTAAGAGGGATTGGCAACAGTATCGATCGCCGTAGCCTCGGGAAGGCCACAGACGATATTTGCACATTGAACTGCCTGACCAGCCGCGCCTTTAACGATATTGTCAATAGCGCAGGTGGCAACAACGCAGCCAAGGTCAGCGTTATAGGCGACGCCTACATGCGCACGATTCGTGCCCACAACCGAAGAGGTTTTAGGCTGCTGGCCCAAAGGCAGCACGGTGACGAACGGCGAGTTTGCGTAGGCGTCGCAGTATCGTCGATGAATCGACTCAACGGTTTCGTTTCGCTGAGCCTCCTGGGTTAGCTGAATAGTTACCGTGGAAAGGAGACCGCGGGTTGCAGGGGCCAGATGAGGCGTGAACACCAGGCGACCCTCGATGCCCAGAATCTGCTCGATTTCAGGAGTATGGCGATGGCTGGCAACGCCATAAGCCTCCAGGTTTTCGTTAGCGGAAACAAAATGAGTGCGTGCCGTAGCGCTGCGGCCAGCGCCGGAAACACCCGAGATTGCATCGGCAACCACGACGCCCTCGGAAAGGGCAATGACAGGGGCCGCAGCAAGAGAAGTGGCAGTTGGGTAGCAACCCGCGCAAGCCACTAAGACGGATTCGCCATTAGCGTGACGCTCGGCAGCGGCGTTCAGCTCTTCACGATTCAGCTCTGGCTGGCCAAAAGCGGCAGTGGCAAGAAGATCAGGCGAGGTGTGCTGCACCTTATACCATTTTTCGTAGGTTTCCTGGCTGCGCAAACGATAGTCGGCGGAAAGATCAACCACCGTGACGCCTGAGTCGAGAAGACCAGGGGCAGATTTCATGGCAACCGTGTGAGGCGTGGCAAGGAAAACCACATCGCAGTTAAACAGCTCGGGATTGTCATGACGAGAGAAAACCAGATTGGTTGCGCCAGAAAAAGCGGGATATACGCTTGCAAGGGTTGCGCCTTCATCGGAATTGGAAGTAATAACACGCAGATCGAATTCAGGATGTCGCAGCACGATGCGCACCAGCTCTGCTCCTGCATATCCGGCTGCGCCTACGATACCGACCTTCAACATTTCGCTGAGCCTTCTTTCGATCTAATCGCCCAACGCGGATACCCGCGCGAGTTCTTTTAATGAAACACCCTGTACTACAGGTTTCTTTAGGGTACTCCAATTCTGCCAGCTAGGTAACCCTCTCCACAAAAGTATGGAATGGAACCGCGGATGACAACAATGAGCTGGCATCGAACAACGGCAAGGAAAGCATGGGGGGATGGGGCACGCAATACCGAGCCTCGTCGATCAACAGGGCGACCGAACCTGCCTCCAAGCGCCGCCCTGAATATCCCATGACGTCCATCAGGCCCGCCCCATGGCGCCGCCTTCTTTCCCGTACGGCAATCGATTCCGCGTGCGCCGCTCCCGCGCCGCCCCAAGCCCGCTCCGGAAACCTAAAAACAAAATTGCGGCCCAAATTGCAACTTTTTTGCGATTAGGGATTGTTGCGTGGCCCCCGATCGCGGATCGAAGCACAAAAGCGCAGGAAATCAGCCGTAAAAATGAGCCATTCCTGCTTTTAGGGGGACAGGAAAGAGTCCCTAATCGCAAAAAAGTTGCAGAGAAGCCAGGATTTTTGTTTTCTCACTAGGAAAATCGCCGCAACAGGGCGAAGCGGGCGGTGGCGTGCGGGGCGCATGATGGCGTGCGGGACGGACGAACGGGGCGAAACGCGGGATGGCATGCGGAACGGACGCAACGACCTACGCTGTGCGCGGCGTACAGAACGGGAATGCGATGGCGAAATTTCACTATTATGTACGCTCGGGCAGATAAAACCCGACTTTCTGGCGAGATAGCGCTGAAACGTTCCCTCGGACAGGGTTTTCAGCTCGTTTTCAGTACATTTGAAACGAATCTTGCCAAAATCAGCGTTCCGACAGTACATTTCAGCGTTATCTCGCCAGAATCGCCCACTTTCCGTACGCAAGAGTGCAAAATAGCTAGATTTTGACAATTGAAAGGACTGAGCGGCAATTTCTTACTTTTGTCAGTTGAAAGAACCGAGTCGAAATTTCATAGCGTAAAGCAATCCCTATTTTGGCAGGATTGCATGTCCAGCAGCCACGAACGCAGCCTCATAGCGTCATTGACGCCATGAGGCTGCGAACTGTTGGAGAACCGTGCCGCAGGAGTCTCTTCGCTTATAGCTCCCCCGTCTCTTCGAGCAGCTTGAACTCGTGCATGGCCAGCTTGTAGCTCGCCTTGCCGAAGCCAGCAATCTGACCCAGGCACTCGGGGGCCGTCACGGAAATGTGACGGAACGAATCGCGATCTTGAATGTTGGACATGTGCACCTCAATGGCAGGCACCAGCGCATGGACCGACTCGAGAGCATCCATCAACGCATAGCTGTAATGGGTGTAGGCACCCGGGTTCAGCACGACGGGAATCTTTACTCCTGTCCTGTCCGCCTCAAGATACAGTTCCTGCAAATGGTCGATCAGCGCACCTTCACTGTTGTTCTGATAAGCATGAACCTCAAACCCCAGGCCAGCACCATATTCCATCAACTCGGCAATCAAACCGTCGTAGGTTTGCGATCCGTACACATCCTTGTTCCTGATGCCGTAGAAATTGTTGTTGGGCCCGTTGATTATTTCGAGACGACGCATCAAAATCACCCTCCGCCCCACAGGGCAATACTCCATCACGCAACTTCGCACCATCGCCGATACGGTGGCATCAATGCGTGGCTGTCGCACTCCATCGCGCAACGTTGCGTTCATAAGACCTTAGGAAACAG
>ULPS01020408.1_pt1 | contig 11511 bp, 7 predicted proteins | sample 1953711 | NCBI WGS metagenome assembly ULPS01 (sample SAMEA4835635, study PRJEB28245) | human gut metagenome | biome: gut microbiome; material: fecal sample | place: Denmark | collected 2008 | reverse complement strand
GCTCGTCGCCCTCAGGTGTCCTTGCCCGGCCGCTCATCCGCGCCCCCTTCGTTCCGCCGCCTTTCAGCCAATAGCGTACAACATCGGGGCTCCCGATGCCGAGCGCTTCCGCGATTTCCCTGCAAGACGCGCCGCCCCGCGCCATCTCCATCGCCTTGCCCCGAACCTCGTCGCCGTAGGGCTCGAACTTGGCTCCGCAGGTCCTCTGCTGCGGCCCGGCCGCGTTTGCCGCCCAACGGCGCAGGGTCCTGCCGGAGATGCCGGACATCCTGGCGCTCTTCTCGAAGTCACCGGTGAGCGCCAGCATCTCGAGGGCCTTTTTTCTTGCGGATTGACTGTACACGCGAACTCCTAACCGGACCGAATGGTCCAACTATTCGTCCGCACCCCCTTCCCGACGCCGAGTGCGAGGCCGGCGAGATATGTGTGGAGTCGGACGGCACTTACTTCAAGCTCCAGGGCCCCGACGGCGGGTCCATCGAGGTCAAGACCATGGTCGCGTACGCCGGCAATCTCGCCGAGGGCGGTAAGGTGCTGTCCGGCGAACTCGGCATCGTCAAGGCGAACTATATGGAGGTGGCCTCCTTCCTGCGTGCCAACGCCGAGCTCATCTACAGGTCCGGGGCCAGGGAGATGAGGGCGCTCGCGTCGATGGTCGACACGAAGGTCCCGCTGAGGGTCGGCAAGGGGCGCGAGGTCGAGCACGTCTCGTCGGCGGCTTGCATGTCCGCCCAAGTGCGCTATGCTGCGGGCATCGATTCCGGCATGATCGCAACTAGCTGGTGGGGTACAACCCCCATCAGAGCAACGCCGACTGGAAATACGTGATTGTATACATAGGGTTGTATAATGAAAAGTCACGGAGATTCTGTACTAGCTGCGCGGAAAGGATTAGCATGACAGCCGGGGTCGAAGATAGCAAGATTGCCCAAGTAAAGTCATTTATCGAAGAAAAGCGAAAGAAGAAAGAGCCCTCGAAAAAAGATGCGGATGAGTTTGAGCAGCTTTGGCTTGCTTCTGTCGAGGAAACTGGTCTCGACAAGGAATCTTTCGCCCTTTTGTGCGATGGGTTCAGGTACGCTACCGCACGTCCTCTGTTTAAATATTTCAAGCTGAAGGGCGCCTCGAAGCAGCCTTATGCAGCTCTTGGAACATATGAGCCAATCCGAAAGAATCCCAACGAGCTTGAGCTGAGGTTCTATATGAGCCTTCTTGCCTTTGAGCTGATGGATCCGACCTCCGCCGACCAGATCGCCGCTCTATTGAAAAAAATTCCAGATGCAGCCCTCACAAAGGACAACAAGATTACTGGTAACCTCTCTGCTTTTGTGCGCCGACTCATACTCTCGGAGCTTGCGGCAGGGATTATAAAAGCCGATGCGACCGAGATCAAGATGCTGTCGAAGGACGCTTCTAGGTTTGTGAAGCTTATTGGCCCAGTCGTTTCTGAAGCCGTTGAGAATGACAAGCTGAAGGCTAGCGAGCGCGACGCTGCGAAAGGCCTGCGCGCTTGGCTCGATGCCCTATACGAGCCTGAGAAAAAAGCGAAACCCACTGTCGAAGCAATTGCTGCCTTCGAGCTTACCGACGCACCTTCTGAAATTGTCAACAACCCCGTGCAAAACGAAACTCAACCCGATGGCGACGATCTGATCAACGTTGATCAGATCGTACAGGCCGTGAAGGGTCTTGGAACCACCCTGAAGGATCGTGGCAGGAAAATTGAATCGCTCAGATCCACGATTGCTTCCGGCGAATCTGAGATCTCTAGGCTTAAAGACCACAGGGACTCCCTCAAAGTCCAGAACGCAGAATTCCAAGCAAAACTAGACAAATCGCGTGAAACCATCGCCGAGTTGAATGCTGAAGTCATGTCCCTTAAGCAGCAGACAGAGCGATTGAGTGCCGATTTGTCTGCGAATAGACAGATGGTCGAGCTCCTTGAGCAGACTGGTTCAAAACAAAGTGATGAAACTATCAAGCGCATTTCTCGAAAACTTAAGATTGAGTTCGAGGATTATCAGGATGCAGTTGGCCTGGACATGGATGCAGACCTTGGTGAAAACATGCGTTTGCAACTTGGCTCTGTTTTCCAAATTCTGAAAGAGAACGGCTTCGAGCTGTAGGGGTGACACATGGCAATCCAGAGAAACTTCGGTATAGACTTCGGCACTACAAACAGCTCAGTAGTTCAGTGCGTAAGCCTTGATGGAAAGACGAGGCGTATTCCGTATGGAGATGACGAGGGAAGGCCGATGCCGTCCATCGTCGCAATCGACAAAGCAACCGGCGAGGTATTTATCGGCCGCGAGGCCTGGAACAAGCGCTCCGAACTTGCCCAATCTTGCGAGTGCATCCAGTCTGTCAAATCACTTCTTGAAGTAGACGGCTGGAGCAAGTTTATTGCTGGTAAATGGTGGACCGCCAAAGACATCGCAGCCGAAGTCTTTAAGGCGCTTAGGAACAACATTACCGGCAACGACTCCTTCGAAGAAGACCTCAAGGCGATGGTTGCTGTGCCTGTTGGATTTAGCAGGAGCAAACGCGAGGCAATCCGAAATGCAGCTAAAGAAGCCGGCATCGATGTCGAAGGCTTCATTAGCGAACCAACTGCGGCATTCTTCGCAAATTACGATGAGCTGAAAAGCGAAGAGACCGTCGTAATCTTCGACTGGGGTGGTGGAACGCTAGACGTTTCCGTTATTCGAAATTCGGGTGGAAGGATTTCGGAACTTGCAACCACCGGAATGCCTATTGCCGGCGACGACATCGACGAACGCCTTGCAAGAAAGGTTCACGCTAAAGTGACTCGCAAAAAGGGCGTAAACCTTTCCTTTGACGAAATGTCACCCGCTGCCCGCGACATGTTGCTCGTTAGAGCAGAACGTGCCAAGCGAGCATTGAGCGAAGACGACGACACCGTCATCTCTTTGAACAGGTATGGCGATATCGGCGCCTTTAGAGAGCGCGTTTCTTACGAATGGTTCGAGGCCATTATCGACGGAATCGTCGAGGATGCTATCTCTTGCCTGGATAGGGCAATCTCGGACGCAGGAGAAACTCCGGAAACAATTGACCGAATTGTCATGGTTGGCGGATCCAGCAACATTGGTCCGCTACTCGACAAGCTCGACACCAGATTTGGCGACAAACTGTTCTTCCCCGAGCAAACGGTTTGGAGCATCAGCAACGGTGCGGCTCAGCTTTCTCAGAACCCAGGCAGATACCATTCATCTCAGAAAGTCGGACTCATTCTCGCCGACGACTCCTATTTCCCCCTGCTCAATCCTGGCGACCCCATTATGGACTGGTCAAAGTCCGTTGATTTCGGCCTTGTGGACAAGTCCACTGAGATGAGAGTCGTTTTCTCTGGAAGCAAAGACATCGACGATAGCGAAGACAAGCAGCAGGTTGTTTCTGTGCCAAGCTATCGATTCCTGGAAGAAAAGCTAAAGGTGCATGCGTTTGTCGACAGGAATTCTGTATTTCGTGTCGAGTTGAAGAGCTCGATGAGGAAGCAATCCGATACGGTCTTCTGGGAGTACGACAAGCTGAAGCTTTACTATTCACTTGAAGATTGTGGGCTCTAGCATGTCATCCGCAGTCAAAAGCACGGTAACGTTCAGGAGCAACATTTACCCAGTTGCTGCAGAGCAGATACTTTACGACGAAGAATTTCTTCACTCTCTCAGAGACCCGATTGCGGTCAGAGAGTTTAAGAAGCGTGCGTCCAGATACTACCCTTCATCACTTCAAAATGACATTCTGAACGCCGGTGTTGGTGTTAAGTGTACCTACTCCGAAACAGGAGATTTGGTTTGGGGCACCGTTATCGAAGACGGTGCAGAAAAGGTTGCCTGCAGGTGTGAGAACTATGCGTGTGCTCTTTTCTCTCAATGCAGGCCAGGAGTTGAAGTTCCACAAATCCCCGTCATTGAAGACAAAGTCGCCGTTGAAGAGCACCTTAATGAATTCGCCCCGGATGAAGAGAGCGTCTTCACGGAAGCCGACCAAACAGATGACGCGGTCTCTGCTTCCGAAGAAACGCCTGAAACAGTTTTTGAATTCGAATCCGACTCCTACTCGGAAGCCGTTGAAAATCGCTTTGCGGAAGAACTTCGAGAGGAAGCTGTTTTCCCGGAAGCACAAACTGTCGAGGACGCCAGCCTTGATGAGAATGATTGCCTAGCAGACTTCGCGAATAGCGCAAAGCCTGTTTCGGAGCTGCCCGCGTTTGAGGCAATAGCTAGCCGCTACGATGAACACCAGGCCGAAATTGTTTGTGCGAATCCCGACGACCGCATTTACGTCAATGCCGGACCAGGATCAGGCAAGACTCACACGCTTATCGAGAAAATTAAATTTCTCCTTGAGGACCAAATGGTGAAACCTGATTGCATCACGGTTCTTAGCTTTACGCGTGCAGCTGTAGCCGTCGTTCAGGGTCGATTGAAAGTCGCCGCAGAGAACGGGGAGATTCACGGCATATGGCAAGATGTCGACGTGACCACCTTTGACAAATTGTGCACTAGGCTTCTCTACTTTGTTGCCCAAGAGGCAGATGACAAAAAAGCCGAGAAAGACATTTCGAAACTTAACTACGAACAGCGAATTGTCGCGGCGACGGAATTAATCAAACGCGACCCGTCTCTTCTTGAAGGCTGCGAGCACCTCATTGTTGACGAAACGCAAGACCTCGTGGGCGTACGAGCCGATTTGGTTACAGCAATGCTGGCTAACATACCGAGCGGCTGTGGATTCACTCTATTTGGTGACCGCTGCCAATCTGTGTACGAATACCAAGTTAAGGACGGCGGAACCACGCCTTCCGAATTCTACAAAGAAGTCCGAGCAAAACATAAGCCCAAGGAGATCTACCTCGAAAAGAACTACAGGCAGAAACCCAGCTACCCTCTTGACCTCACGGAAATGAGGGCTTCCCTCCTTGAAGAAAATGTTGAGCAGTCTGGAAAACTGATTGCCCAGGCTGCCGTTACCTTGGGAATGCCCGCTCAACCTATGAGAATGCTTGATCCCAAGGCGTTACTTCATACCGAATCTCAGGGTTCAATGGGTATTCTCACTCGCAAGAATGACGAGGCGCTGGAAATCGAGTCCCTCCTGTGGAAACTGGGCATCCCCGTAATTCATGGAAGGTCGGATGCTGGCGAGGCGATAACACGCTGCATTGCCGATGCCTTTACACGTTGCGAAGGGCAGACGATCTCCAAAGAAGAGTTCGAAAAGCTGATCGCGTCTAAGGACCCTTATGGTGACGGTCGTATCTGGCGCGCTATGTTGTCGCTTGACGGCATCAGCCCCGAAGGCGACAGACTGAGGATTTCCAATGTGCTCTCAGCTCTTCAGAGCGCTGTACTTTCACCGGAGCTCGCTGCCCTACGCGAGGATGAGAGCGGAATCGTCGTGAGCACCGTCCATGCATCAAAAGGACGCGAGTTCGATACAGTTTGGATGCTTGCGGAGAATCTGGCGGATTTTGCAAATGCCGACGAGCCAGAAGAGAAGCGCGTTGCCTATGTTGGGCTAACCCGTGGAGCTGGCTCCGTTGAGCTCCAATGTCTCGACGAACATTTTTTGGCCGGAGGAAAGAGCAGTTTCTATACCTGCAAGATGTTTGACAAGGATCGCTATTTCAGGAAAAAGAGCGGCCGAGGAAAAAGGAAGAGCAAGCCCAGGGTCGTCAATGTCGAGATTCGAAACGAAATGGATGTCGACTTCGAAGAGTTCAGAAAGCTCGGCAAAGTCCAGAAAATGCTTTCCGAACAACCGATGGAGGGAACCCCTATCCGACTTGTTTTGAGTGAATCCGGCGATTTGGCTTACTACAAAATCGTCCTTCAAGACAACGAGGATATGGTGCTCGGTCGCATGAAGAGAACCTTCCTCGACGATTACAAGCGTTGCGCGGGTGGTAAAGACATAGAGTCCGTTGCTTTGCCCGATGCGTTCGACGAGATTTACATCGATCGCGTTGTCTCATGCGTCGGTCGCTCGGTTCCTGAAGCGATGTGCGACAGATCATTCGACAGTATGGCCGTCTGGTATGGCTTTACGATTGGCGGTTATGCGCACAGAGACGACACCCAGGGATACTAGGAAAATACCATGGCAGATTTCAATGAATACTACGAAGCCCGTTCTGTAGTTACTGACGTGCTCAAGCGTGACCTGGTAGGACCCGTCGCGGATGACGAGGTATTAGCTGAAAGCCCTCTTTCTTACTACGTCGCCGGCAAGCTCTATCCTCAAGGCATGGACGACGATAGCGAGATGGAAGAGCAAGGTGGCGAGGCAGGGGATCTCGAGGACTCCTATGACAGCCCGATTGTCCTCTCTAGCCAGCGCCGTCAATCTTCGATGGGAATTACGTTCGTTCTCGATGGGCCAAGCAAGGCTATTAACATCGCTGTTCAGTATGCCGTCTACAAACCTATGTCTGAAGAAGAAGCCGCAGCAAAGGGATATCAGGAGAAGTTCCTCTCTAACGCTTCCTCCACACGCACTACCACCTATCTTCAGCGAACGCCTCAAGAACATATTGTTGCCTGGGACGAGGACGAAGGTCCGAGGCGCATTCAACTCAGCGAAGGCGCACTGTTAGATATTCGCCCGCGACCAATCAGGGGGACCGATAGGCTGCTGGTTGCAGTGTCTCTGGTGAACGGCAACAAGGCCTCAGACATCAAACTTGAAAATTCTTCTCTGGCTTACTTCCAAACAAAAATTACAGTGAAGTGCAACAATGAGTGCGTCTTTGTTCCGACCGAATCAGTGGGCAAGCGCTCTTTCGATGATGAGCTTGCCGAACTCGAGATGCTCTACTGGCATTCAAGGCCATATGCCCATGGGCACGGTTGCTCTGCTGATTGGGACAAAGCATCGACTTCACCTAAATGGGTTGGGACGGAATCTCTGCCTTCCTTCGAAGTGCTCCAGATGCGTCCGAGGGAACTTGGAAATGCAAATCGTTTCTCGATGAAGCATCTAGCGGAGACCTCTACGACCTCCCTGATTAGCGACCTTACGTCTTTTGTTGAGGAATACGAGACATGGATTGAAGAGCAGCAGAATCAGCTACCTTCGATTCCAGCTCAGTATTCCGATATCGCCAGAAACAACATTTCAAAATGCAGGAAATGCGCAGAGAGAATGCTGAGGGCTGTTGACCTTCTATCGAAGGAAGGCGCTCCGCTGCGCGCTTTCAGGCTCGCCAACAGGGCCATGCTCGTTCAGCGAGTTCGAAGTCTTGCGGCAAAGGGAATCCACACTGATGAGAAAGATGTGCGTTGGTATCCCTTTCAGCTAGGCTTTCTGTTAATGCAGCTTGTGTCCTTTGCGGATCCAGATAGCGAGGACCGCTCCATCGCCGATCTTCTTTGGTTCCCGACCGGCGGCGGCAAGACCGAGGCCTACTTGGGAGTTGCGGCATATGCAATCTTCCTGCGCAGGATCCTCGACCCTGCCGCATCTGGCGTAGCGGTGATCATGCGATATACCCTGAGGCTTCTGACTCTTCAGCAATTCGAGAGAGCGACAGCGCTTGTCGCCGCATGCGATCACATCCGCAGAGAAGAAGGCTTGGGTGGAGAGTCGATTTCCATTGGCATGTATGTTGGAAGCGCGTTGACGCCGAACAAGCTTGAGGAGGCCGAATCGCTTATCAAGGACGCCAAGGAAAGAAAGCCCCTCAAGGAAGGCCAGGCAGATCCGTTTCAGGTTAGAAAATGTCCTTGGTGCGGCGCTCGGCTGACCCCAGAGGACTACATGGTAGACAAGGCTTCATCGCGTATGATCTCGAGATGTCCGAACGGAGAATGCGAGTACCATGAGGGCATTCCAGCCTCCGTTATCGATGAAGACCTGTATGTTCATCCGCCTACATTCGTTGTTGCAACGGTCGATAAATTCGCCCAAATCCCTCTTAAAGAAGAAGCCGCAAGGATTCTCGGCATTGGCGTCGATTGCCCGCCACCCGAATTGATAATCCAGGACGAGTTGCATTTGATTTCCGGTCCTCTGGGCACCATGGTTGGCGTATATGAGACTGCGATTAGCGACTTATGTGCAGCCGGTGGCAAGTCTCCCAAGGTAATCACGTCTACGGCAACCGCGAAGAGTTCGAGCCAGCAGCTTCTTGCCCTCTATGGTCAGGAATCCTTCCAATTCCCGCCCCAGGCGCTGGATATGCGCGACTCGTTCTTTGCGATAGAGTCCACTCCTCAAGAGAAACCAGGAAGGCTCTATCTTGGCGTCATGGGCTCCGATGCTGCAATAACCACCGTCGCAGCCCGAACGGAAGCTGCGCTCCTGTTCGCCACTCGCTATCTCGAAGTTGCTGGATACAGCGCAGATGTCGTTGATTCCTACTGGACTCTTGTGGAGTATTTCAACACGCTGCGCGAACTGGGCGGATCATTGACCTCCCTGCAGGACAGCGTCCGAAACCTGTTCTCGTTCCTCGCATCCACCAAGCTGAAAGACTTGTACCCAGGCGTTGATGCGGATTCACGCTTCGGTCACGTGATGGAGCTTACAAGCCGTAGGACAAGCGCCGAAATCACACGGTCTTTCCAAGATCTCGAAGCAAAGCACGCCGGACCTGGCAACAACGATGCAATTGATTTCGTGCTTGCTACGAACATGCTTTCGGTAGGCGTTGACGTTGGACGTCTTAACGTTATGTCTGTATATGGTCAGCCCAAGGTGAACTCCGAGTACATCCAGGCCACCAGTCGTGTTGGTCGTTCTACGCCGGGACTCGTTGTCAGCCTTCTTAATCCGAAACGCTCGAGGGATAGGTCCCACTATGAGCAGTTTGTAGGTTTCCACCAGTCGCTGTACAAACATGTCGAAAGCTCAACTTTGACTCCATTCTCCGATCGAGCCCGCGACCGTGGATTGCATACGATCTTTGCAACCATGTGCCGCTATTCCATTCCTGGAATGTCTGCTAACGGAGCCGCTGATAACTTCAGAGCTTCAATGGATGGCGTTGCTGACATTAAGCGAAAGATCATCGCGCACGTTGCTCTCATTGAGCCCGAAGAAGCCAAAGCGGTCGAGCTCGAGCTTGACCAGATCGGCATCGACTGGGAGAGCAGGGTTGGAAACGGTTTGACCTACTTCACGGTGGGCAAGCCCACCAAATCTCTGTTCCAGAGCGACTTGGAAAATGACCGTTTCAGGGTAATGAACAGCATGAGAAGCGTTGAACCCTCGGCGAATCTCTTTGAGGACAGGTGATAGGTATGGCTATTGGAAGAAAGTCTGCAGGGGACGGCTCCAAAAAGGTTGGAGAGCTTCGCAGGGCTCAGCTTGTCACCACTTTTGGCCCCGGGGCTATGGTCGATCTGCCAGACATGTCCGTAGTTGTTGGCTCGACTGATCATTGGCGTCCAATCTGCAAAACGATTTCGGACAGAAACCTTGAGATATTGCTCGGTGTTAAGGAATTCAAAGAGCCTGTTGGCAAATACGCTTCTGACACAGACTGCACGATTCCTGTTAGACGCTTCCCCGATTGGCACTATTGCCCAAAATGCGGAAAGCTTGCTCAATACTGGGTTATCTCAGGAGCCGACAAGAAGACCTGCGCAGACTGCGGTGTTACGCTGATTCCCTCGCGATTTGTAGCCGCGTGCGAGAACGGTCATCTGGAAGACTTTCCGTATCGCTGGTGGGTGCATCGAGGAATGGACTGCGGCTCCAAGGCTCCGCTTAAGATTAGTTTCAAAAAGGAGACTCGAGGTATCGAAGGAATCCTGATTGAGTGCCCAGATTGTCATGCTTCGCGCACTATGGCAGGCTGCACTAGCCCCGATGCCCTCGCGGGGCGCAAGTGCTTCGGTCGTCGTCCTTGGATTGGCAAGAAGATCGAGGATGCTGACCCTGACCCGTGTCCATGCAACATGCAGGTTATTCAGCGCACGGCCGCCAATGCGTACTATCCGGTGACTGTAAGCGCGCTCACCATCCCGCCTACCGCCTCAAGTGTGGTGGAGAGGTATTGGACACAGATTCAAGCTTACTTGGGTATGGGCTTTAATCAAACGACCTTCAGAAACGTGCTAAAGGGACTGCTTGCAGCCGAGGAACTGACGGATTCGGATCTCGATGAGGTCATTTTTGAGATTGAACTAAAGGGCTCTTCTGCAGGCGACGCGGAAGTCACGAAGCAGCATATCTACCAAAGCGAATATCATGCGCTTGTTGGGGAAGATCACGATGGCACCCAGTTCAAGACGAAGCACGTACCTGTTCCTGAGGGATACGAAGATCTCATTGATGATGTTGTCCTTGTGAAGCGCTTGAGGGAAATCATGGCCCTCGAAGGCTTCAGGCGAATTTCTCCCGAACCATCCGGCATGAGCAGGGAGATGTCCCCGCTTTCTAAAGAGAGGCTAGACTGGCTCCCTGGTATTGAGTTACTTGGCGAAGGCGTTTTCATCAAGCTGAATCAATCGGCTATTGACAAATGGATTGAACGCATTGGAGATCGTTATGACCGGATGGAAAAGAGATTAGAGAAGAGCAATGTGAAGTGTGAGAACTTCTCTCCGCAGTATGTTTTGTTGCACACGCTTTCTCATGCCCTGATCAGGCAACTCGCAATGGAATGCGGTTATACGACTTCATCCATCAGCGAGCGAATCTACTCAACCTACAGGGCGGACGACCGCAAGATGAGCGGAATCCTGCTATACACCTCATCTTCTGATTCGGACGGTTCTCTTGGCGGTCTTGTAAGGCGTGGAAGGCCTGAAAACCTTAAGGTTACGTTGGACGGCGCACTCTCAAGCGCAACGTGGTGTTCCTCTGATCCGCTGTGCATTGAGTCTCGCGAGCAAGGTTACAAGAGCCTCAATTATGCTGCCTGCCATGCATGCTCGCTGCTTCCCGAGACGAGCTGCGAGATGAGGAATTGCCTTCTCGACAGAGTTTCACTCATGGGCATGCCCGATGATACAGGGCTAGGCTACTTCTCTGCCGCTGAATCGATCTAGTTTCGGGAAAGCCCGCCTGGGCGCGAGGCCCAGATGTGCTCCCGGCCCTTTGGCGGGGCCGGGAGGAGGTCGATTAGTCGACCCCGTTGCCAAGGGCGTTGATATGGCGCCTCAGAAGGGCGCGGCTCTCTCCAGGGATCGGTCGCCGTGGCGGTGTCCAGGTCCGTGGTGAACCGCGTGCTCTCCTCGCCGAAGCGCATCTTGAGCGCGCTGCCGCCCTTGACGACCCCGTCGGGGAGCATGCTCGCCACGATCGCGTTCGCCATCACGGTGCGCGCCCTCACGAAGTCCTGGGGCGCGCCCCCGCAGAGCCTGCGTATCGCGTCGTCGAGATGGCGCATGCTGTTGGGCCCCTTCACCGGGTTATCTCCTCCTTGATCCGCTCTTCCTCCTCTTTGGTTATGTAGCCGCGCGCGAGCGCCTCGCTCGCGGCCTCGACGGCCCGTTCGGCCCCCATGGTCTTCGAGGCTGCCGCAATGGCGGCCGG
>ULPS01050254.1_pt1 | contig 11538 bp, 9 predicted proteins | sample 1953711 | NCBI WGS metagenome assembly ULPS01 (sample SAMEA4835635, study PRJEB28245) | human gut metagenome | biome: gut microbiome; material: fecal sample | place: Denmark | collected 2008 | reverse complement strand
TCGCGGGCGACGCGGCGGAGGTCATTCCCCGCCTCACCGGCCCCTATGATTTCCTCTACCTCGACGGGCCGAAAGGGCAGTACCTCGCCCATCTCCGCCTCGCGGAGCCGCTCCTCTCCGACAGGGCGGTCATCGCGGCGGACAATGTGCTCTTCCGCGGCCTCGTGCGGGCGGAAGGCCCCGTGCCGCACCGGTACCGGACGATCGTCACGCGCCTCCGGGACTACATCGCCTACGCGGAGGCCCATTATGATACAGAGATCGACACAGCCGGGGACGGCCTCGCCGTTTCCCGCAGGAGAAAGGACAATTTATGAAAAAAATCGAGCTTCTCGCGCCGGCGGGCAATATGGAAAAACTGAAAATGGCCGTCCGCTACGGCGCGGACGCGGTCTACCTCGCGGGGAAAGGCTTCGGCCTCCGGGCCTACGGCGGCAATTTCTCGCCGGAAGAAATGAAAGAAGCCCTGGCTTTCGCTCATGAGCGGGGAAAGAAAGTCTACGTCACCGTCAATATCATCCCCCGGAACGGCGATCTGGAAGGGCTGGACGACTACCTGCGCTTCCTCCAGGACATCGGCGCGGACGCGGCCCTCATTTCCGACCTGGGCGTCTTCCAGCTGGCGAAGGAAGCGGCGCCCCGCCTGCCGCTCCACGTCTCCACCCAGGCGAGCGCCGCGAACTGGCGCACCGTGAAAGCGTGGAAAGACCTCGGCGCGGAGCGGGTCGTCCTCGCGCGGGAAGTGTCCATCGCGGAAATGGCGGACATCCGCAGGGAAACGGACGTGGAGCTGGAATACTTCGTCCACGGGGCCATGTGCATCTCCTGGTCGGGGCGGTGCCTCCTCTCCAATTTCTTCACCGACGGGAAGCGCCAGTCCAATCGGGGCGAATGCATCCAGGCGTGCCGCTTCAAGTACGCCCTCATGGAAGAATCCCGGCCCGGCCAGTACTGGCCGATCGAAGAAGATCAGCACGGCACCTACATTCTGAACAGCAAAGACCTCTGCCTCATCGACGAGATCCCGAGCCTCATCGAAAGCGGAGCGTCGAGCCTGAAGATCGAAGGCCGCATGAAGAGCGTCTACTACGCCGCCGCCGTCACCGCGGTCTACCGGAAAGCCATCGACGCGTACTATGCGGAAGGGAAAGACTTCTTCGTCCGCGGGGAATGGCGGAAAGAGCTGGAAAAAATTTCCCACCGTCCCTACACCACGGGCTTCGCCCTCGGCGCGCCGCGGGATGCCCAGGCCTATGACCATTCCCAGCCGGAGCAGCCCTACGATTTCGTGGGCCTCGTGCTGGACTGGCGGGAAGAAACAGGAGAAGCGCTCATCGAGCAGCGGAACCATTTCAAAACGTCGGAAACGCTGGAATGCCTTACCCCGGCAGGAGAAGTCTTCTCCGTGACCCTTGGAAAAATGAAAAATGCCGAAGGGGAGACCGTCCTCTCCGCGCCGCATCCTCTGGAGCGGCTCGCCGTGAAGACCGACCGTCCCCTTCCGCCGTATGCCATACTGAGGAGGCGCGCCCATGGAAAATGACGCAGTATACATCGAGAGCGATCCCCATGATGTGAACTATGTGAACCGCATACTGGAAAGCTACGAATACCTCGGCGTTCTCACGACGCTCGACACGCGCCGCGCGGTGTGCTGCATCCACTCCACGGCGGATACGAAAAACGAAGTGCGGGAGATCCTCTCCGGCCTCGATATCCCCGTCCGCTTCCTCACGGAAGAAGAAGCGGCGCCTTTCGGGAAATAAGAAATAAAAAGAAACGGGCTGATGAGCACAGCCCGTTTTTGCGTGTCATTTTTCATCGAGCGCCCACCGGAGCGCGGCGGCGAGACGCTCTGTACCGGCATGATGGCCGCCGGGGAAGACCGCTTCTTCCACAGTGATGCCCTGTGCCCGGAGGATAGCCGCCGTTTCCGCCGTGCGCGACCCGATGGAAGCGAGCAGGGGATGGCGCGTCTCCGCCTCTTTCCGCCCGAGACCGAGGAAGCACCGCCGCGCCCGGCAGGGATTTCTCCGGAGCCATTCTGTGAAGCCGGGGTACCAGAAAGAACCGGAGAGCGCGGCGCACGCGGAGAAAGCCTCCGTCCGGCAGGCCGCCCGGAGCGCGAAGAGCCCGCCGAGAGATGTGCCGAGGACGGCGCGCACATCCGGCGCGGCCCCGGCGGCGGCTTCCGCTTCTGGCAGCACCTTTTGCAGGAGGAAGGCGAGAAATTCCTCCGCCCCGCCGCCGAAAGAATGACCGCCCGGCACGAGGGGCGGCGCGGGCCACGGCGTCATATCCCGCTCCCAGTCCATGCCGGAGACGGCGGTGAGAAACGCCCCGTCCTTCCGGTACAGAGGCAGGCGGGACAGATCGCGCCGCACCGGCTCGAGGAGAAGCAGAGAACGCACCGCGCCGCCGGGGAAAAAATACACGTCCGCGCAGACCGCGCCGAATGAGAGGGATATCTTTTTCATGAGGACCTCCTTTTCTCCAGTATAATACGCGGCGGGGCATGCCGGACATTGCCATGATGGAAAGGAATGTTCTATGCTGACCATAAAAAATCGGCATGAGATTTTTTAGCTTGCTATAGTATAATTTATGCAAACAGACTATTGCGATACAGACGGAGAAAGGAGGGCAGAGAAAGCGCTGCCTGTGCCGGTTATCAGTTATAAGGAGGCACAAATGAATAAGATACAAAGTCGTCTGGAACGCGGCGCGGGCGAGCTACGTCGTAGGTCCCGAATTTATTAAAGCATCCCATACGGGGGGGGTATTGCAGGGGTAGACGCAGGGCCCGCTCTGTCGCAGCGGCGCTCGCTGTGTGCGGGCTGCTGACTTTCGGCGCGGGAACGGCGTCCGCGGCGGAACCGCCGGATATCGTTCAGCTCGTCGCGGCCATGCAGCAGGAAGGACAGAACGCCGCGGAGAAAGCTGCCTTCACCGGCGGCGGATATCGCGCTTCCCTTGTGAGAGCGGCGGAAACGGCAGCCCCGGCAGCGGCGGCCGCACCGGTCAGCACGCCCGCGCAGGAAGATCCCGGTGAAACCGGCGGAGACGAGGAACCTTCCGAGCCCGCGCAGGTCACCCAGCACAGCATTCACGACGAAAACGGCTACTACGTCCATAACGGTTCGGCCTACAACTCCATTACAAAAGACGGCCTCTGGGTGGGCGGCACCGATGAGAACACAGGTTTCCACGTAGACAGCGACGGAAATGTCACCACCACCGGCAGTATCACCGTGAACCGCACGGGCGGAGCAGGTTCCGTCACCATTGACGCATCGACCGGCAAGATCACCGGCGTGACGGCAGGCGATATCCGTGCGGATTCTACAGACGCCGTCAACGGCAGCCAGCTGTATAACGCCATTAAGGGAGCGGAGGGAACGACCTATGCCGCGGGAGACAGCGTCGCCATGACTGACGGCAGTACGACCGGGGAAGATAAGACGATCTCCGTAAAAGCCGGTAACGATATTGAAGCCAGCGCGGACGGCGTGGCGGTCAAAGTGAATGGAAATAATCTGACCGTTAATGAAAATGGGTTGAGCCTTTCTGAAACGCTGAGCGGCCTTACGAGCGTGACGGCAAGCGGAACAGTTGCAGCAGGCAACTTTGCCGCAGGCAATGTAAAAATTAACGCAGACAACAGCGGGAAGATCACGGGCCTGACGGACGGAGACATCAGCGAGACCTCGTCCGATGCCGTGACCGGGAAACAGCTGAACGCTGTAAAAGAAGCGGCGGAGGAATTAGACGGTCTGGCCGTGAAGTATACGGATGAAAACAAAACGGCCGTCGACCTGGGCAGTGCCACGCTGACAACGACCGGAGCTGTTACCGGCGGCAGCTTTAATGCGGGCAGTGTAGTTGTCGACGGTACGACGAATACCATTACCGGACTGAGCAATAAAGAATGGAATGGTACGCCCGTTTCCGGACAGGCGGCGATGGAAGACCAGCTGAAAGCTGTGGCGGATGCGGATAAATATGTAACCGGCGGCAGCATCAACAGCACAGATGGAACCCTGACCTTAAATCAGGCCCAGACCGGAACAGTGACTATCAGCGGGCTGTCTGACTATGTGGCAAGCGTCAATGACTACGTGACCGGCGGCAGTATTGATACGTCAAGCGGTAACATTACGCTGAATCGGCAGCTGGGCGGAAGTGTGACCATCAGCGGGCTCAAAGACTACGTGAGCGGCATCGACACCTATGTGACAAGTGCGAAAATTGACGGGACGAAACTGACCATCAATAAGAATCACGGGGATGCCGTCGAAGTCGATCTGAGCGGACTGGCGGATGGATTGAGCACGTCTGACTATCACCTTGTGGCCAATCCAACCGGCGGCAACTACAAAGTCAAAGATGGAAAAGTGGAACTGACCGTACAGAATGGCGACGACACAGCAGACAAGCAGACAGTCACCATTGAAGGCATCGCAAGTACGGACGACGTAAAAGCGCTGGACGATCTGGCTGTGAAATATAACGCCGAAAAAACAGCTGTTGATCTGGGCAGCGCCACGCTGACAACGACCGGAACTGTCACCGGCGGCAGCTTTGTGGTGAACGGTAAGACGTATATTTCCGACGCTGGCCTGAATGCGAACAACCAGAAAATCACCGGGGTGCTGAAAGGTGAAGCGGATACCGATGCAGTGAACGTGGGCCAGCTGAATGAAGCGCTGAAAGACGTGGAAGGAACGGCCTACGAAGCAGGAAACAAAGGTATTACCGTCGATAATGAAAATGACAAGATCTCCGCAAAGGCGGATGAAAAGAATGTGACCGTCGGAGAGAACGGCATTGCGCTGAAAAATGACATCAGCGTGGTGAGCGTGACGACGAGCGGAGATGTGACTATCGGTGGTGCACTGAATGTGACGGGCGCAACGACGCTGACCGGAGCACTGACGGCAAACGGAGCGGCGACTTTCACACAGGGCGCATCAATGGGCGACCAGAAGATAACGAATGTGAAGGCTGGTGAAGCAGACACTGATGCAGTGAACAAGAGCCAGCTGGATACAGTGCAGAGCCAGATCAAGAATTACGCCGCAGGCGACGGCATCAATATTGGTGATGGCGATACTATTTCCGTGAAATATGGAAATGGCCTCGGTGTTGATAATGGCAGCCTGACCGTAAAAGGCTATGAAGGCATCACTGTTGATGCAAATGGTGTGTCGGTCAATCTGGCAAGCAATAGCGGGTTAGGTTTTGACCGCGGCGCATTGTATATCATGACGCCGAGAGGTGGAAATATTGAGAGCACAGAGGACGGGCTGGACTTGGCCGATGAAGTGAGCGGACTGACGAGCGTGAGCGCAAGCCAATTGACTGCGACGAACTCGCTGACGGCGGGAAGCATCATCGTTGACGGCAAGACCTATATCTCCTCTGAGGGCCTGAATGCCAACGGCAAGATTACCGGCGTTACTGCGGGAACTATTTCCGCATCTTCTACGGAGGCGGTAAATGGTTCGCAGCTGTTTGAAATCAAGCAGGTTTCTGATCTGGCAGTCACATATACCAGCGCGGCCAAAGACCGGGTGGAATTGGGAAAAGATGGAAATAACGCTACCCTGACGCATGTGGCGGCAGGGTAGCGTTATTTCCAAAGCCGATTCCACTGACGCGGTGAACGGCGGGCAGCTGTACGCGACGAATCAGATCGTCGGCGACGGGAAGTGGAATACCGGAAGCAACTACCTGACCGGCGATGTGGAGGATCTGACCGACGCGGCCAATGCGCTGGACAGCGCCATCGGCAATAACCGGTATACCGGCGGCAATGTGCTGAACGCGAATACCGACGGGAAAACGTATACCAGCGTGACGGCTGCCATTTCCACACTGGACAGCAATATCGGCAATCTGACGATGACTTCTGCGCAGGCCTATTATTCGCAGGGAACGAAAGTCAATGTAACAGAGGCGCTGGATAAATTCAACTCACTTTTTGGGCCGATGAATTTTAGTGAGGCAGGCGCACATTATATTAATAATGATGCGAATGTATCCAGCGCGCTGATGATCTTTGATTCCAACCTTTGGAGGATTGATAAGAATTTTGACGTGATGCTGCAAAATGTCGGATTTCGAAAAGTGGGAGATGAATTTACAACGACCATTGACTGGTCTGATTCGTCGTATGGCGAAGGAACGACCATTGTTACCGCTATCAAAGACCTGGATGACCGTGTGTTGACATTAGAAGGCAAGAATCCTGCCGGACAGTCGCTTTCTGCATTCTCCAAGATGAGTACGGCCAATGTGAGCGCGCTTTCGGCGCTGAGCAATATGGATACGGAGACGGCGGAGACGTTGGCTTCCATGTCTTCGGAACAGGTGGAAACGCTGGCGGCGAAGGCTCCCGCGGCAGCTCCGGCGGCTCCCGCGCCCGGCGACCCGACGGCGACCAGTACAAGACCGGGGCCGGACGGCGAGAGTGAGACCGGGGACACCGGTGATGCGTATGAAGTGAAGCAGGACTTGCATGTCACGGGCGATACGACGCTGGACGGCGCGCTCACCGTGGACGGCGCGGAGCCGGTTCGTTCTTTCCGGTGCGCGAGGTGCGGCACTCTGGTGGAGGTGACCGATCCTTCGAAGGACAGACGGCGGCGTTTCTGCTCGCCGCACTGTGAGAAGCTTTATTGGAAGCATAAGCGGAGAGAATCGGCCGCTGCGGCGGAGTAAAGGAAAGAGGACAGGCGCGAACCTGTCCTTTTTTGCGGGACTGCGCCGCGGGCTGATTTCAAAAAATGAGTAATAAAAAAGCATCCCTTGGAATTTCTCGGGGATGCTTTTTTATTGCCTTTTATTTGTGTTCCGGGAGCATGGCCGCGAGCGCTTCGATGGTCTCCGGCTCCGTTGCCCAGGAGACGACGAAGCGGGCCACGATGCCGTCGCCGTGGGGTTCCCAGACTTCGTACTGCGCGAATTTCGCGATCGCTTCCGCCTCTTCTTTCGTGAGAATGACGAACTGCTGGTTCGTCGGCGAGTCGATGTGGAGGGGATAGCCTTTGTCCACGAAGACTTGCTTCAGCTTCATTGCCATGTCGATGGCATGGCGGCTGATCTTGAAATAGAGGTCATCCGTGAAGAGCGTGTCGAACTGGACGCCCAGCAGGCGGCCTTTCGCGAGGAGCGCGCCGTTCAGTTTGATGTGGGTGAAGAAATGGGCAGGCGCACCTTTCGGGAAGATCACCGCTTCGCCGCAGAGGGCGCCCACTTTTGTGCCGCCGATATAGAAGACGTCGGCCAGAGCGGCGATATTGGGGAGCGTCATATCGGAGGCGGGGCTCATGAGGCCGTAGCCGAGGCGCGCGCCGTCGATGTAGAGAGGCAGGGCGTATTCGTCGCAGACGCGGCTCAGCGCCGCGAGCTCGTCTTTCGTGTAGAGCGTGCCGTATTCCGTGGGGTAGGAAATGTAGACCATGCCCGGGCGGACCATGTGGTCATAGGTCTCATTGGCGTAGAACGCGGCGAGGTACGCCGAGAGATCGGCCGCGGCCATTTTTCCGTCATGGCCGGGAATGGTGAGCACTTTGTGGCCGCTGTGTTCGATGGCCCCCGCTTCGTGCCCGGCGATGTGGCCGGTCTCGCAGGCGACCGCGCCTTCGTAGGTGCGGAGGTACGCGGAGAGGACGGTGGCATTCGTCTGGGTGCCGCCCACGAGGAAGTACGCGTCGCCGTCGGGACAGCCCGCGGCGGCGAGGACTTTTTTCTTCGCTTCCGCCGTGCAGGGGTCGGCGCCGTAGCCGGGGAGATGCTCCCGGTTCGTCTCCGCGAGCCGCGCGAGGATGGCTTCGTGCGCGCCTTCGCCGTAATCATTGATAAAAAATAACATAGGTCTCGCCTCCGGTTTCAATATTTTATTTCTTCATTATAAGGAAGAGCGGCGGAAATGAAAAGGCGCCGTTATGACGGCAAATAGTCAACTATATTTTTTTGTAAAAGTTGACTGGCGGCGCAGCCGGGTGTATAGTCGTAGATGTAAACTTAGTATGCAGTTCGTGATGACAATATGGAGGCGGATAATGAGGCAGGAAGCAGTGGCTGTAAGGAAGACCGGGGCGAGGGAGACCGTTCTGTTTGCGCTCTTTACGGCGCTTACGGCGGCGGGGGCGTTTATCCGCGTGCCCGTGCCGGTATGTCCTTTTACTTTACAGTTTCTTTTCACGACGCTGGCGGGGCTGATCCTCGGCAGCCGCCGGGGCGCGGCGTCGGTGGCGGTGTATGTGGCGCTGGGGCTCTTCGGCGTGCCCGTCTTCACAGAAGGGGGCGGCCCGGGGTATATCTTCCAGCCTACTTTCGGCTATCTCATCGGTTTCATCGCCGGGGCGTGGCTCACCGGACGCATTCGGGAAGGGGCGCGGGGCCTGCCGTCTGTGAAGCGGCTCCTCGCGGCGGATTTCGCGGGGCTCCTCGTGGTGTACCTCTTCGGCATGGTCTATGTGTATGCGCTGAATAATTTCGTCCTGGGCACGCCCATCGGCATCTGGCCGGTGGTGCTGTATTGCTTCATCCTCGCCGTGCCCGGCGATATCTGTCTCTGCGTGCTGGCGGCGATGCTCGCGCGGCGTCTCTTCCGGACGGAGGGCATCATTGATTGAGAGAAAGGGGCGGCGCGCCCTTTTTCCATAGAAAAAAGAAAGAAGGAATCACTATGAGCAAAGGGTTATTCATCACCGGCACCGATACGGACATCGGCAAGACCTACGTGACGGCGCTCCTCGTGAAGACGCTCCGCGAAGCGGGGTATGATGTGGGCTACTACAAAGCGGCCATCAGCGGGGCGGACTCCGTGGGGGAGAGCGACGCGGGATTCGTGAACCGCTTCGCCGGCATCGGCGAGCCGGAGGACATGCTCCTGTCCTATCTCTATAAGAACGCCGTGTCGCCTCATCTGGCGGCGCGCATCGAAGGCCATCCCCTCGAGAAGGAAGTCATCCTCGCCGCGTGGCAGCGGGTCTCCGCGGCGTATCCCTATGTGACCATGGAGGGGAGCGGCGGCATCCTCTGCCCCATCCGGCACGATGAGAAAGCGGTGTACTATCTGGAAGACATCATCCGCTGGCTCCGCCTTCCCGTACTCATCGTGGCCGACGCGGGCCTCGGCACCATCAATCATGTCGTGCTCACCGCGTTCTACATGAAGCAGAAGGGGCTCACCGCGAAGGGCGTCTTCCTGAATCACTGGAAGGGCGGCGTCATGGAAGAGGACAATGTGAAGATGATCGAAGAGATGACAGGGCTCCCTGTGTTGGCGAAGATCCGCGCGGGCGATGAGAAGATCGACGCGGACCCGGCGCTCCTCGCGTCGCTGTATGAATAAGGAGGATACTATGGCACCGATCGATTGGGAAAAAGAAGATGAGAAATATATCTGGCACCCGGCGCAGCAGATGAAGGACTCCGAAGTCTTTCCGCCGGTGGTCATCGACCACGCAAAAGGGCTCTATCTCTACGGCACGGACGGAAAAGCCTACCTGGACATCATCAGCTCCTGGTGGTGCAATCTCCTGGGCCACTGCAATCCGGAGATCAATGAAGCCGTCAAAGAGCAGCTGGATCAGGTGGAGCACGTGATCTTCACGAATTTCTCCCACCGTCCGGCCATTGAGCTCTGCCGGGAGCTGGCGCCGCTCCTGCCGAAGGGGCTCACGAAGTTCACTTTCCATGACAACGGGTCCTCTGCCGTGGAGGCGGCCCTCAAAATGGCTTTCCAGTACCACTACCAGACGGGCCACCCGGAACGGCAGAAATTCATGTGCCTCGCCGAATCGTACCACGGCGAGACCATCGGCGCGCTCTCCGTGGGGAGCATGGATATGTACGCGAAGATCTACAAGCCCATGATGATGGAAAATATCCATTTCGGCGGGCTCGACTGTTTCCGCTGTCCCTACGGGAAGACGCGGGAGACCTGCGGCTGCGAATGCTTCGAGAGCGCGGAGAAGGCTTTTGAAAAATACGGGAAGGAGACGGCCGCGGTCATCGTGGAGCCTGTCCTTCAGGGCGCGGCAGGCATGCGTATCTATCCGGCGGAGTACCTCACGAAGCTCCGGAAACTCTGCGATGAATACGGCGTGCTCCTCATCGACGACGAGATCGCCGCGGGCTTCGGCCGCACGGGGAAACTTTTCGCCATCGAACACGCCGGGGTCAGCCCGGATATCCTCTGCACGTCGAAAGGACTCACCGGCGGGTACATGCCCATGTCGCTCACCATCACCACCGACAAGATCTACGACGCTTTCTATGACGACTACGGCACGCACAAAGCCTTCGTCCACAGCCACACCTACGCGGGCAATCCGCTGGGCTGCGCGGCGGCGCTGGCGGTGCTCCGCATCCTGAAGCGGGATCACATCCTTGAAAAAGCGGCGGAGACCGGTGTTTATCTCCATGAGAAACTGGAAGAGGCGCTGGGCAGCCATCCGAATATGGGCGAGATCCGCCACATCGGGCTCATCAACGCCATGGAGCTCGTGGAAGACCGGGCGACGAAGAAGCCTTTCGACCCGGCCCGGCGCATCGGCTGGCAGATCTTCCGCCGCGCCATGGCGAGGGGCCTCGTCCTGCGGCCCATGGGGGATGTCATCTATTTCAATCCTCCTCTCACGCTGGACCGGGAGACCGCCGATAAAGCCGTCGCCCTGTGCCGGGAAGCGGTGGAGGATGTCCTTGGGAAATAAAACCGCACAAAAGAAATGAAAAAGAGCAGCTGCATCGGAAAAATGCGGCTGTTTTTTTGCGCATGGGGGATAATTTTTTCTAAAATTTAAAATAAAAATATGATAAAAAATACAAAATTTATGGAAATTGCAGGGGAGAGGAAGCGGGAAACGGCGGTTGTCTCCGGAGAAATCGGGTTAATTAATAACTTTGAAGATATGGATCGATAGCATGAAAAACATGAGAGCGGGAAATGACGGATCCATTTCTAAACCGGGTGGAACAGCCCGGTTTTCCCTGCCTTGACAGGGTAACTGATAAATTTTTATAATGAAGCTGTGGTTATTGAGATAAATATATTCAATTTCCGCCAATATATGGTCTGGAAGGAGGAAAGCAGAAAAGACCGACAATTTCCGAATATTATAAATTACGCTGTTTACGAAACCGAAATCATTGTAGATAAAACTGTTATAATCGGCGTATATTTATAATGATGGTAGAAACAAACATTAGAGGAGGATTTGAAATGGAATTGCTGGCTCAGAACACAGCATTGTTTGACGAGCTCTTCCAGGGTATCTACGGACTTGCCGACGTGGGCATTCTTGCCATGTTCGTCGTAGGTTTCGTACTGATGTTCCTGGCCGTCAGATACGACTATGAACCGGTCCTGCTGTTCCCGATGGGCATCGGCTGCGTGCTCGCCAATATCCCTGGCCACTATGCCGTCCTGCAGGATCCCGGAAGCGAAGGCTTCCTGTACGTGCTTTACAAAGCGGGTATCGCGAACGAACTTTTCCCGGTCATGATCTTTATCGCCATCGGCGC
>ULPS01053345.1_pt1 | contig 11586 bp, 8 predicted proteins | sample 1953711 | NCBI WGS metagenome assembly ULPS01 (sample SAMEA4835635, study PRJEB28245) | human gut metagenome | biome: gut microbiome; material: fecal sample | place: Denmark | collected 2008 | reverse complement strand
AAGCCATACTTTTTGTTTAAAGGGTTCTATTTTTCCCATTATTTTTCCCTCTTCCATATTTATTTCATATAAGTAACCATAATTACACTTATTCACGTTAATAATTTTATCACAAAATTTTAATCTAGTCAAGTATTTACCCCATACTTATGTATATTTTTTCAAGAATCGTACATTTTCAGTGTAATATACAATGCTAACCATTTACAAAAAGCTCAGTTTGTGCAATTTTATACTAAGCTGACAGCTATAATTTTCTTCATTTAAAATTGTTAAATCATGAAACGTTTTGAAAAATATTTTTACCACAAGATTTTCGTTGCAGACAAAAGCTGACTTGATTTTTATCTGCATTTTACACGGCTTTTATTGATTATCAGGCAAAACCAGCATATAATCATAATAGTAATTATGGCGAAGTATGAGAAATATGATTGGAGCAGTGTTTATGATAGTAAAAATTTTCTGTGCGGTTTTGGTAGCCCTTGGAGTGAGCGTTGCAATTGTTCTAGGCGGTCTGATAATTTTGGCTTCTTGTGTTAGTGGCAGAAAAAAGCCTGCTTGTGACAATACCGCTGATGATGAAGATACCTTTATGTACACAAATTATATGCAGGGATTTTACCTATAACTTTTTCTACCCTGCCATGCTTTTTAAATAGTATACTCATCAAGTGGAGAGTGCTTTGCCCATAAGCATTCTCCACTTTTGTATACCATTTTTTATTCTATCATTCGACCCCCAAAAAAACTATTGACACAGCCCGAAACTTGTGCTATACTCTCAACAAAATCAAATGACACTACACGCAGAAAGGGCGTTTTATAATGACTGAAAAAGAAAAAATGCTTTCGGGCAAGATATATGACTCCTCCGACAAGGAGCTTGCAGAATTGAGGACAAAGGCTCACAAGCTTTCACAGCAGTACAGCAGTTTGTATGAAGATGATGAGAGAAGAAACGCTATCCTTGACGAGCTTCTGCCCGACCATGGCGAGGGATTATTTCTCCAAGGTCCTGTGTATTTTGACTATGGCGTTTTCACAAAGTTCGGCTCAGGCTGCTATGCAAACTTTAATCTGACAGTGCTTGACACCTGCCCTGTGACGATTGGCGACAACGTGTTTTTCGGTCCCAACTGCACCATTGCCACACCTGTTCACCCGTTCAGATGGCAGGAGCGTAACATGAAGAAAAAGTCTGACGGCACTGTTTATGATGATGAATACGGCAAGCCTATCACAATACACTCCAACTGCTGGATAGCGAGCAATGTTGTCATCACAGGCGGAGTTACCATAGGCGAGGGCTGTGTTATCGGTGCAGGAAGCGTTGTCACCCGTGACATACCGCCAAATTCTCTTGCGGCAGGAAATCCATGCAGGGTTATCCGTGAGATAACGGAGGAGGATTCTATCAAGTACAAAGCAGAACTTTTCTGAGCATAAAAAATACCCCTGACCAGAAAATGATCAGGGGCATTTTTATCGTCTGTCGGATCATTGAGTATAGACCCATTTTTTATCGGACCACGCTCCGTTATAAGTCTTTCCGCCTTTGACAGTGTAGCTTCTTACACGGACGTAATATTTTTGATATCTTGCAAGCCCGGAAACTGTCTTTTTATCGGTGCGGTTGTTTGTTACCTTTACGCTTTTTGCTCCCTTAAAGTCGGAACGCTGTGAGTATGATATTTCATATCCCGTGGCAGAGCCTTTCTGTGCATAGTCTATAAAGAAACCTGCATATGTACCGTAAAGCTTCTGTATCACCTGCTTTGCAGGATAGATAGCAAAGCTTTTGGTGATAACTCCGCCGTAAATGCCCTTGCCTGTGATAGTCACCTTTGCGGTGCCGACCTTTGTGTTTGCAGAATATTTCACAGTATAGTCTGTGCCGTTTTTAAGGGTCTTTGAGCCGTATTTTACTGTGATCTTCTGCGTTATCGCCTTGCCGGTAAAGCTTTTTGAAGAAATACCGCTGACCTTTGCGTTTGCAAAATTAGTCTTTGCCGTCACTATGCTTTTAGCGTCTGACCAATTGCCGTAATAGGTCTTTCCGCCCTTGACAGTATAAGAGCGAACTCTTACATAATATGTTTTTGAAGTCCCTAATCCAAGTACCGTCATCTTATCCGTCTTGTTGGTTGTGAATCTGTATGTGGAAGCATTTGAAAAATCAGATTTTGTGCCATACTGGACCTCATAGCCTGTTGCAGATCCTTTCTGCACAAAATCCACAAAAAAGCCCTTATATCTTGTTTCAAGCACCTGTATCTGCTGTTTTGCAGGATTTATAACAAAAGAAACGGTCTGCTTGCCCTTATAGTTGCCGTAAAATTCAACTGTTATCTTGCCCGTGCCAACATTCACGTTTGAGAAATACATCACCATATAATCAACATAACGTTCAAGGGTCTTATTGCCGTCCTTTATAAGCACATCAGGTGTTATCTCCTTGCCGGTGAACGACAGTGGTGTAGCGTAATAAAGCTTGACCTTGGAAGCGTCCTTTGGCTGGATAGTAAAGCTTTTTGCAACAGAGCCTCTGTATTCGCCTTTTCCAACAAAGGTCATTTTTGCAGGTCCTGCGTTACGATTGGTCTTATAATAAACAGTGTAATCCACGCCCTCTTTAAGCTCTTTGCCCTCATAGGTGAGCGTTACGTCAGGCTGTTCAATATTCTTTCCCGTGTATGTGAAACTGTTCTTGAAGCCTGATATCTCGCAGTCTGCAATAAGCTTGCTGTCAGAATACTCCGCTGTGACAGTCATATCCTCTGTGACGTTTTTATAGTCCTTATCCCAGCCTGTAAAACGCAGACCCTTTATAGCAGGGGCTTTCGGAGCTTTTGCAGACTTACCATATTCCACTGTCTGCTGACTTATCACCTTGCCGTCCTTATCCACAAACGTAACGTTATATGTATAAGGCTTCCATGCGGCATAAAGGGTCTTTGCACCGCCTGAATATGAGATGCTTTCTATTCTTTCACCTGAAAGTGCAGCGTTATCATACCAGCCTGCAAAGTCTGCACCCTCTTTTGTCGGCTCGGAAAGCGTCACGCTTTCGCCTTTGCTGAGGTATTCTGGATTGCCTGTGCTGTTCGTGCCGCCATTTAAAACATAGTCGACAGTGACAAATTTTGCTTCAACAAGCTTTGCCTTTACTGTGCTGTCAGCAGTATAAACTGTGTTCGCATCGACAGCAATTCCGTTCTTGTACCATTTAAGAGCATAACCGCTTTGCACTTTGACAGCAGGATATTTCACCTTGCCGTCCTTATCAGTGCAGGCATAATGCTTGCCGTCAGGGGCTTCAAATGTTATCTTGTGGGAAGCCTGCTCCCCAGGACGAGTTAGCCTTGCTTTGCCGCCTGCCATTGTCCACCTGCCGCTGTCTGTCTGCTTTCCGCCAACGGTATTCAGCGAATAAGCTGCAGAGCTTGTAACGTTAGACAAAGCCGTTTTCTTTACCTTGCTGTCAGAAAAGTTGCCGTTATACCAGCAATCGGCATATTGCTGTCCATAATAAAAAGCGTCATTATCAATGCTGCCCACCATAGCTTTAGCATTTGAACTGCTTGACTTTGCAAGGTCTGAAGCGCACTCTGTCAGGGTCAGACCACCTGCTTTGCCCACGATTCCGCCTGCCGAGCTTGTACCCTTGACAGTTCCGCTGAACGTACAGCGTTGGATAGATACCGCATCAAATTCACCAACGATCCCGCCTGCGTACTTACCGCTGACAGTTATTTTCTCAGCACTGAGATCTCTTATCTGCGCTCTGTCCTCAGCATAGCCGAACAGACCTGCATAAGAATTATTTTGGATAACAGCGTTTTTCAGAATGTGTCCGTTGCCGTCAAAATATCCGCAAAAAGGCTTTGAAGCCGTTCCTACTGCCGATATCTTTGCACCACCGAAGTCGATGTCTTTTTCAAGCACAACACGCTTTCCTGCAAAGCTTTCACCCCCTGATACACGCTTTGCGAAGTTTTTCCAATCCGTCGATGTCTTTATAACAAGACTTTGTTCCTTTATCTCTTTCGCCTTTGCCTTTATAAGAAGCTTGGCATTGGTAATATCGTTCTTTGATGCGTTTTCGTCTGCAATAACTTTCTTGCCGTTGTTGACCTCACGCTCATAACCGCTCTGCTTTTCATACTTTGCCACAAGTGTTTCAAGCTCGCTTTTATCAGACTTATCTATATCATCGGTATAGGCAAATATTATAGGCTGACCAGTATAAGCGTCCTTGTCGGTAACGTCCGTCCAACTGTCGCCGTCATTGGAAATATACGCCTGACCAGGCTTCATGACCCCGTCTGAATAGCCATAAACGGTCACATAGCCTGAGCCGTCATCACCGCTGAATGTCATCACGACAGAATATCTTTCGCCCTCGTCAAGCTCAACATCAGGGATATCCACGGTATAGAATCCGTCGCTCTGCACCTTTCCGCTGACCTCACATTCAAGTATCCCCACAGGAGTGCTGTCTGAAACAGAAGTGTAGACCTGCACGGTGTAGTCAGACTTTCCAGTGTAGCCAAGATACATAAAGCCCACTTTGTCAAGAAGCTCGTCTTTTTTTGCTGTAAAAACATCAGCACCGCTCATTTTATTTTCATTGCTAACATAAAATATAGAATTATCCTTATTAGCAGGATAATGGTAATTATTATCACAGCTTTCAGTGAGATCGAACGCCACCCAATCGGTCATTTCTGCCTCTTCATAGGATATCCAGTAATAGCCGTCTGTGCCACTGGATACTCCCCAAGAGCCTTTCACAAGCCATGCCCCGTTTTTCTTTGGCTGATAGCCTGCAAGGAAATTTGACTTGCTATAATTATCGTCCCAGCCCACTACGCTTACGGCATGATTTATTCCACTATATTTTGTAGTTTCCGGATCGTAATAGCTTTTGTTATCAAAGGTCATATACAGGTCGTCTGCATAATAGCTCACCAATACTCCGCCAAGCTCTTTTATCTTGTTTTTAATGGCGTTTCGTCCGCCTGTGATAGTGGAAGCGTAATTAAGCTGATATTCGCAAACACCCTTTTTCTCCTCAGATACGATAGTGGCTTCCGTTCCGTCGGACACGAAAGGCTCATATTCATCATAGCAAAGTCCTCTATGAGCCGCCATTGCAAGGGACGAATCCATCCACGTTCCGCCGCAATCCCATATTGACTCGTCAAATCCGCCGTTAGCATATGTAGAGAGGACAAGGCTCGGCACAGAAAACTGCACGTTTTGATTTTCAAGCCCCTTTTGAATAAGATTGCTCTCTGTGCAGGAAAGTGCCGCAAACGCCCAGCAAGTGCCTGTCTGGAACTGGTTTTTGATAGTCGTCAGCGTATTCTTAGATCTGGGATCATATTTCGCAGGCAGCGAAGCCGTTGCCTTTTGTGCATAAGCTGAGACCCCGTCGTCCGTGTCGACCAGATCTTCATCAGCGATCTCCGATTTTTCCAGACCTTCCTTTTCGTAGCCATAACCATTATCAGTAAAAATTATCCTGCCCATCTTAAATTTCGGGCTGTCATTATCTCCGCCATGCTCCATATCCGCAAAAGCTGCGCAAGGAAACTGCACTGACAATATCGCCGCCGTCAAAATGGCAGCACATTTATAGATCACCTTCATAAAGATCTCCTTTCTGCTTTTCTGTTATTTAGTTGCACAAAGTTTCTTTTGGTTACTATTTTAATGATTACTTTTTTATCTTTTTCTCCCCACTGAGATAATATTTTTCTTAGTAAGCACAAGTAGCACAATGCCAAGCAAAAGTATCAGCGGCCAAGTAAGATACGGTCTTTTATCATTATCAATATCGGTCACGACTTTATCAGGCTCACCATTTTTATCAGTGTTGTAATACACGTTCACTTTTTCGTTCTGACTCACATAATATGTGCCTGTGAAGATCTCTCTTGTGTACTCCTTGCCGCCAACATCAAAAGCAACAGTTATGTAATATGTTTCAGCTTTGTTGCTTGCCTTTTTGTTATGTCCCCAAGTTTTCAACTCATGGTCTATCCACTTCACATAGCCTGTGGTTTTCTCAGCACTTGACATGAAAACCCTGTTTGAAACATACTTGCTGAGATTATAGATAGTAGAGAAACCACCCATAAGAATAAAAACGATACTCAGAGCGATAAGCCCTGCATTTTGCTTTTTCATTTGATATACCCCCCTGAACAGAAATGTTGTGTTAATATGAATTTATTATATCATATGAGAACATGGAAAGTCAATAAGCCTATCCCATCTTTCCATAAGTCTTATGGACATATTTATTAGTACGGTTTTGATCGTTGAGGTAAGCCGCTATTTTCTTTCTGCTGTAAGGACTTTTTTATAAGATCATGTTGAAACTTTATTTTCTTTATTTTTTGAACAATCATTGACTTTGTTACAAATCTGTGTTATACTAATCATAAACGAACGGTCGGTACGCATAAAAGGAGCGAAACAACATGAAAACAACTGAGCAACAGCACAATGAGCGGAAACGTGAACTAATGGAAAAGTGCTTCGAGTGCTATGCGGAAAACGGGCTCACAGGCACAGGAATTAAAGCACTAGCCGATGCGTGCGGATGCACGAAAGCAAATTTGTATTCGTATTTTAAAAACCTTGATGAACTGATCATTGAGTCAACAGCATACTGTATGGAAAAGGTAGAGGACGACTTTATGGAGATGGCACCCACCGACCCCGAGGATGTTGTCCGTTTTGTGAAGGAGGTCCCGTATTGGACAGCAAAAAAGCACGGAAAAAAATATCGCCTGATGTATCAGATATATACGCACCCGAAGTATATCGAGTACGGCAAGAAATTCTTTGAGGGCGTGAACGAACGCTATACCGAGTACGCCAAGCGGCTGGAGCCGAAGATCGGCATTCCCTATACGGTCATCACGCCGCTGATCTTTATATTCGTCCGCGCCTGCGTTCATTATGCGATGTTTGAGGATGAATATTATCTGAAAACCCAGATGGAGGTCTTAAAGCAGGGGGTCGCCCTGTTTGTGGATAAGTACAAAGCAAACCAAGCATAAGCCTATCGACCGCCGCTCATTTACGGCGTGGGCAGCGGTGCAAAGCTCCGCCGTGATAAACAATTCCGAACGGAGGAAAAAAGATGAAAACAGAAAAAAAACTACTCACAGGTACACTTTTGGCGCTTTGCACCGCTCTTTTGGTGCTTTGCAGCGTGCTTGCAATAGGATGGAGCAAGGCGGCAAAAATAGGCGACGCACTGCCGGAGGTGCGAAACAACGGCACGGCGATTCAGTGGAAATACAGCGACGAAGCCGACTGGCACGACCTTGTGGCGCTTACCGAGCTGCTGGGCGCTGCCGGAGAAAACGGAACAGACGGTAAAGACGGAGCCGATGGAAAAAACGGCAAGGATGGAATTGACGGTGCCAACGGTAAAGACGGAGCCAACGGCAAAGACGGTATCAACGGCATTGACGGCATTAACACCAAAAGCATAGAGGTGCAGCGAGCTGAAGCCCACATACAGTGGCGCTACGAGGGCGATGAGTGGCAGGACCTTGTGGCGATAGCCGACATCACAGGCCCCACCGGGCAGAAAGGTGCAGACGGAGCAAACGGAAAGACACCGGAGTTCCGTGTAAGCGAAAACACCCTGCAGTGGCGCTATGTCGGCGATGAAATATGGCTGAACCTGTACGATCTTTCGGTTTTGAAAGGTCTTGATGGCAAGGATGGTATAAACGGAAAGGACGGAGCCGACGGCAAGGATGGAACAAACGGACAAAACGGCTCCGATGGTGCGGACGGCAACACCCCGTTTATCGGCGAGAACGGCAACTGGTGGATCGGAGAAACCGACACCGGGGTAAAAGCCGCAGGTGTTGACGGCGAAAAGGGAGACAAGGGTGAAAAAGGTGACAAGGGAGATGCAGGTCAGAACGGCAGCTGTTCGGGATATTTTTACGGAGAGGCAAACGCTCCGAGGACAGTACTGAATAACAGTCGTGTCAATATTTCTGTCTACCAAAAAATAAACAAGGGCGGCTTGATTTCATCCTACATGAATAATATTACCCTCAAAAAAGGACATATTTACAATGTCTGCTTAAGCGGTTCTCTCGAAGTTGGTTCAAACGAATTCAACAACAGCGGCAATTACTCTATTCAGATGACAGACGGTTATGATGACGATCTGTGCAGGGAACTTACACGAATAAAAAGAGACGGGGCAAAAATACCGTATACCAATGATCAACATTCCTTTAATTTCAACAGAATGTATGATGCGTCAAATAAAGACATTACATTGCAGTTGTGGTTTGAAAATTCGGCATACAATACTTATCTCGGTGGCTTCAGAGGTACCATTACAATAACCGCTCTTGACTGAGCCGATATACACGAAAACAGAGGTAACGGAAAATAAAAAAACGAATACTCAGTATCATGCTCACCCTTTGTATGGTTCTTTGCATTGTGTCGACAAGTGTATTTGCCGAGGATAATATGGCAGCGAGTGGGACGGCGGAAGTTTCCACAGCGACGGAACTGGTTTCAGCAATCAGAGAAGCTTCATACGGAACAGTCAAACTCACGTCAGACATTACCATTTACACCACATTAGTGGTCAACCGCACCGTCACCCTTGATCTCAACGGTTATGTGCTGAAATACGGCAGCAGCAGTGCAGGTCATGTAATCACTGTGTCCAGTGGTATTTTGACAATTGAAAACAGTGACTATACAAAATCACACAATTTCCAAAAGAAGTATAATTTATATGTAAATGATTTTTTTTGAATTTTGCTCCGTTTAAAATCATACTAATTTTAGCTTTTAATTTTTTCATTCCAAAAACCGCCCCATTTCGTTCTATAAATTACCTCTTATAATCAAATCATGCAGACATATAATATTATTGCAAACCCGAAAAACAAATGAAAAGGAGATACGAAAATGAAAGGTATCACAACTCAGGAAGGCAGAGAAACACTCAACAAGTTCAAGATGGAAGCAGCTAACGAAGTTGGCGTAAACCTCAAGCAGGGCTACAACGGCGATCTTACAGCTCGTGAGGTCGGCTCTGTAGGCGGTCAGATGGTCAAGAAGATGATCGACGCTTACAAGACAACAGGCAACAAGTAATTTCTCCTAAAAGTTCTAAAAACTCCGCCGTGGCATTTCGCTGTGGCGGAGCTTTTTACTTGAAATCAGGCAAAAAAAGTAGTATAATATACACATAGGGTCGGGGTAAAGATCATAGTAAAGAGGGATAAATATGTTGACTAAAAAGATCGCCGCAGGACTTACAGCTTTTGTTATAACAGCTTCTGCCGCACTGCTTCCGCTTCCAGAAAGCATTAACGGCATATTGGGGAACACCGCTATATCAGCTCAGGCTTATTCTGCAAACGGCGCCGTAAAAATGCCGTCAGATTTTCTGACTTTTAACAGCTCCGATCAGGTTTTCGTAAACGTGGTTTCTGCCACTAAAAACGGACTATACTATTATACTGTGGAAAACTACAAGAAGCTAATTAAATTCTATAGTTTTTCCAACAACTCCGTGAGAACTGTAGCAACGCTTGGTGACATTATAAATGTATATGCAAATAACTCCAAGATCTATTATATCGAAAGAGATACCAGCACATACAATTCCAGCGTGAAGGGCTCGTCATATTCTTATTACATAAAGACCTCTGACACCGATACGGAAAAGGTGACCAAAAGCGTTAATGTGAGCAAGTATACCCCCAATGGTATTTTAAATTACCCAAACTGTTTTGGCGTTGACGATAACGGCAGGATATATTACTATGTAACAGACAGCAGTGGTGCTGAAAAAGGCGATAATCTGTTTCTGCTGGACTCAAACGGAAATAAGTTGTCCTCCTGCAGCACCGATGTTGCCATAACAAAATTCTCAGGCTTTGACAGCACAAACGGAAACTTCTATTTTGAAAGAAGCGCTGATTACGTTTATTGGGGCTATACTCACAAAATGAACGCCCTTGGCTTTGGAAACATTTCAAATAACAAAATAACCGTGTCTGATAAATCTATCGACTATTTCTATCAGAAATATTACGATTATCATTATGACAACGCACAAATGCTTGGCAACGGCAAGCTTGCGTGGACTTCTTCTGCAAGCGGCACTGTAAACATCGTGGACTCTGCCAAATTTCATACATCAACAGATGATACATTATCTCTCTTTGGAAGCGTTTCAAGAGCGGAACATGAAAACAAAAATGATCTCTACAACAGCGTTGGAACAAGAACTGTATACAACAGCGAAAATGACAGCACTATCATGTATGTAAACAACAACACTCTTATGGAGTTCAACAATGATTTCAAGCAGGTGGCTTCATATAAAACAGCTTATCCTGTTTTCGCTTTGTATTATACAAACGGCACTGTGACAGCCATAGAGCGTGATACTGACGGCAATTTCTACTCAGAGAATATTGCTTGGAAAATGCCTAGCAGTGTTACGATTTCAAATTCTTCTGCCACGCTCAAAACGGGCGACAGCCTTAAACTTTCTGCAAGAAGCAATTCCGATATAGACTACGGCTTCACATGGTCAAGCAGTGATAATTCTGTGGCTTCGGTTACAAAAGACGGCAAGGTGTACGGAAACAAGGCAGGCGTATGCACAATAACCGCTACCACCGACAACAGTGTGAAGGCAAGCTGTACAGTGACAGTTACGCCTATGGATAACGACACAAAAGGCTCTGCCACTATACTCAGCGGACGTGCAACAGACAATGCTTCAGATAACCATTACAACACATGGTCATCTGTCACAAACTCTTATCTTGTACAAAACAGCGACGGAACGCTCACAAGGCTTGAAAACACATCAAGCGGCATTGTGGTAGAAAACTACTCCGCAGACGGCAAAAAGCTTATCTCACAACGCACTATTTCAAAAGAGCTTAACCTATTTGGTGGCTTTTATTCAGGAAAAGACTATAACTATCTCGTATTCGGTCAGAACAACACTTCCGAAAGCGACAGCAAAGAAGTTGTAAGAGTAGTCAAATACACCAAGAGCTGGAGCAAGGTAAATTCATGCAGTATCTCAGGTGTCAATACAACAAAGCCGTTCTCGGCAGGCTCACTGAGAATGGAAGAAGCGGGCGGAAAGCTTTATGTTTACACCTGCCATGAGATGTATGCTGACAGCGACGGCATAAATCATCAGGCAAATATGCTTTTCACCATTGACGAATCCTCCATGTCCCTGACCGACTCAATGTATGACGTTTCAAATCTTACAGACGGCTATGTTAGCCACTCATTCAACCAATTCATCAAAGCTGACGAAAGCGGAAAATACATCTACAGAGTTGACCACTCAGAATCAAGCAACTACACAATGAACGGCTCTTACCTTTCTGTAAACGGCATTACTCTCACTAAATATAAGGCTGACGGAAAATCAACCGCCGTGAGCGTTTCTATCCCTGTTAAGTTCGATATGAACAAAAGCAACTACACGGGCGCTTCGATAGGCGGTTTTGAGCTTGGCAGCGGAAACTGTCT
>ULPS01039351.1_pt1 | contig 11615 bp, 14 predicted proteins | sample 1953711 | NCBI WGS metagenome assembly ULPS01 (sample SAMEA4835635, study PRJEB28245) | human gut metagenome | biome: gut microbiome; material: fecal sample | place: Denmark | collected 2008 | reverse complement strand
CCCGCCGACGGCGCCTGAAAGTCAAAGAGCATGTTGGAGACCGCCGTACGCTTGGACGTATTCTTCAGGTGAACGACCAGCTTGAAATTCGTACCTGCCCTCACATCTCCCGGCTCCGTGTCGAATCCTGTCACAATGACACGTGGGACCGATCCGTCTCCCGCACTGCCGCTCCCGCCGCCGGAAGTCATCGGCTCGCTGTTGTATACCATGCCTCCGCCCAGGTCTCCGGCGGTTCCGCCAGAATCCCCTGTATCCACTCCTCCGCCGGAATTGTCCTGCTGGCCGCCCTGGGGCGTCTGCGGTTCCGTGTTCTGACCGCCCTGGCTGCCCTGTCCGCCCTGATCAGCCGGCTTTTCTTTTGCGACTGTCTTTACGAAAACGTATTTCTCAGTCTGGTAGACTTTCTCACCGTCATTATATGTGATCTCAAACACCAGCTTATAAGACTTTCCTGTCACATCATCTCTGACCGTCAGCTTATCGTCTCCGCTGCCCCATACTGCTGTCTGATTGCCTCCAGCCGCTACTGTGCCGAGATCCCGCTCATTGTTGAGCATATCCAGGTCAAACGGCCAGTCCTCCGCATTCTTTATGACCGGGATGATCGTTACATCCTGCGCGTCTACATTTCCCTTGTTTATCACATTGATCTTAAGCTCCGCTTTCTCTCCCGCCTTGTAGACCGGGGTCTCCTGCCCGTCTCCCACGCTCAGGCGGATCTGGCTGAGCACCTTGACCGGATCTCCGCCGCCTTCCTCTGCCGCCCTGACTCCCAGCGGCAGGATCATCGTGACCGCCATAATAATGCAGAGCAGCATGGCGCCTGTCTTCTTAAACAACTTCATGGTTTTTACCTCCCTCATGGTTTTTCTCCTCAATCTTTACGATCTTTCCGTCAATGATATGAAAGATCCTGTCCGCATAGTCTGCAAGATGGTTGTCGTGCGTCACCATCACAAGTGTGCGGTTCTGTTCCCTGACTACTTTCTGCATCAGATGCATCACATCCTCTGATGTATGTGAATCAAGATTTCCCGTAGGCTCATCCGCAAAGATGATCTTAGGATCGGAGACAAGCGCCCGCGCCACCCCGACTCTCTGCTGCTGGCCGCCCGACATCTGATTCGGCATGTGCTTTTTATGTTTTTTCAGACTGACCAGATCAAGCATCCGGTCCGCTTTCTGAAGCCGCGTCTTTCTCGCCTCTCCCCGGAATGTGAGCGGCAGCGCGACATTTTCCAGGGCATTCATCGTCCCGATCAGATGGAACGACTGAAAAATAAAACCCACATTCTCCCTCCGGAACCTGACCAGTTCATCCTCTTTCAGCGACTCGATATGCTGTCCGCTTATGACGACCTCGCCTCTTGTGGGCTTCTCAAGCCCTGCCAGCATGTTCAGCAGCGTTGATTTGCCCGACCCGGATGTACCGACAATGGCGCAGAACTCCCCCTCATAAACCTCAAAGCTCACGCCGTCCAGGGCGCGGACCACAGAATCGCCGACATGATACAGCTTGTACAGATTCTTTACACTGATTACCGGTTTCACTGTTTCCTCCTTTTCCCTGCGCTTTTCAGAGAATCCCCTCCGGAAGCCGCAGATTTATAAATTTATATTACGGAAAGAATTGGAATATTTTGCTGGATAATTTCTGAATAGTTTCTTAAGATTTGTCTGTCGGGATTCCGCCTGACATGTCCGCTCACATCTCCGGTCTGCTCAACGCCCGCATCCATCAGATACTCCTCTCTAGGCAGTCTGTCCAAGGCTTCACAGAATCTGCAACTCCATTCTTCATCTGATGTCTTGGAAGCAAAGCGCTCTTTCCAGAAGGACAGCCGTTCCCGATATTGACTCAGAATAGAAAAACAGTTCTGCTCCAGTTTTACATAATTCTGTTCCAGCGATGCTACTTTCCTCGGATTTTTCCATTTACCTCTGTCCGGCGACCGCCTATCTTTATAAAGGATTCCGAAATCTTTCGCTAATTTCTACGCCGCGTTCCGTGTGGACAGATCAAAGTATCTCGCTGCAAAATCGATCGCGTCTCCATCTGCCTGACATCCGATAATGAAACATTCGATCCAGTTTCATGCTGGAATGTGTGTCTCTCTGGAATGGACAACATGTCATCCCTTTTTTCGTTACCTAGATGCCGTAATATTCAGCTGCCTGTCTGGCTGATACAGAATCTTATACTGCTTCATACACATTCATTTACAAATCCCTTCCTTTCTTGAATCTACAGTCTCTGAAAGTAAAAATTAATTCCCTTCACTTGGCCCCCTGGAGAAAAAGGATTTTACAGAATTTGATAGATTTTTTTACAAAAAAATACAGCCATTAGGATTTTTCCAATGACTGTACCTACTTCTCTTCACTATATTAAATTGCCCAATATTTATTTGCAAGATCAGGTAAATGCGTTTTTGCACTTTTATCACTTGCACATAAATCATTCTACTACTGTCCCATTTTTATTTCTTTTCACTTTCAATCGCTCTGTAAAAATCTTTGCAATTTCCTTCTTTCCCTTGTCTGTAGACAACTCAGCAATACTTACTTCGCCCATACAAATCATAGACATGACCATTATGTAAGCCTCTCCAAGCGCTGATGTCAATACTGCAGCAGTTGAACCTGAAATGACACCACCAGCAACACTTCCTACTCCAGGAATAAATTTAATCAAATTAGCTACAATGGTTTTGCCCAGAACAGTAGTTCCAGCTGTTCCAATTGTTGCAGAAATAATTGCTGTAATAGTACCTTTTTCAACAGGAATACCAAAGATAGCCGTGATCCCGCCCAACATTGCAATTTGCTCAGGAACAAGAACGGCGGCGTCTGAAAATGGAATTGGTACGGCGCCTGTTGCCGCTGCCGCCACTGCTGACGTTGCAACCACCGCCTGCGCCCTTCCTTTTTTTAATTCCAAATTCGCTTTCTGTACCGCTACAAATGTTTTCTGTACTGCATCGGGGATAACACTGTTCATAATCTCAGACAGTCTGTCCAAGCCATATGCCTTAGCAGTGTATTCTTCATCAAGATCATAATTCTCTGCTAGTACAGGAACAATATTAACGATAGGCAAATTTTCCTTTTCTATTTCTTTCATCAGGGATTTCGCATCATTTTTGGAATAGGATTGCGTCAACACAATAATTACAGGCACATCATATTCGCTTGTTTTACCAAGAAACTCTTTAAGGAAATCAATCTCAGCCTGTTCAATTCGATGTGATGGCGTGCTGATGCAATACCAAATACAATGTATGGCCTTACCAATATCTCCACTTCTAATCCCCTTATCAATTTCACTGATAACTTCCTCTAACAGTGTATTGATTGCATTTTCACCACCAAGTTCTAGTCCCGGAGTATCATAGATAGCAAGAGGGAAATCAGGCTTTGTGATTTTTCTTATCTTCTGGGTAACCGGTTTACCTACACCTGTTTCAGCCATCTTTTGGTTAAACATATTGTTGATGAGCGTGCTCTTACCAACACCTGTTTTCCCTAGAATCATGACGTTAAGTGTTTTCAGTTCTTTATACTCTTTCTGTATTGCTGCCATTATTTTCTCAGCAATATCGTGTGCATCAAATTTCTCCATCTTCTGTATCCTCCAGTGTGTTCTTCTTTACAATTTCAGGACCCCAATCTTCTTCATCTTGTGGCTTGGCTGGAGAGTGTTTCCTCCTATAGAGATAATCTGAGGATTTTTCGATAAGTTTGGGCATGATTACACACATACTCGCCACAAAAGCAATTACGCCGATAAAATGCCAAACACTATTTTTCTTACGTTTCTTTTCTTTCTTCATATTCATCACCTTCTGGATTATCTGGTAGGCCGATCAAAGGATAAGCATTAAGGCTTACTACTTTCAAATAACAGTAATCCTTTTTTCATGCATCAATTCTTTTCTCATTATTTGGAACATTATTTCACTTACTATTTTTTATAAATTATAGTTTCTTTAGCGACTATAGTCAATAAAATAACTACATACTATCCTTTAATTACGAGGAGGTATGACATGATTGATTATAGTCCTTTCTGGGAAACATTAAAGAAATCAAATGAATCAACATATACATTGATCAATAATGACCATATCTCCAGTTCTACGTTAGATAAGCTGCAAAAGAATAAGCCCATAAACACAACAACTCTGAATGATCTCTGCCATATTCTGAATTGTGATGTTCAGAACATCTGCAAATATATCCAAAATGATACGGATCAGCCTTTATAAAAATTAACTTGGAGCAAAGACGTTAGATCGCGATAAGACTTTTTATGTAAATGATACCCAAACCGGAACATTAATAACAAATTTATAACAAAAGCCTGCCAGATATTTTGTATCCGACAGGCTTATAGTATATCGTTATTTCGTTTCCCAACATTTCGAATTAAGGAGGATTTTACGTGAAATACATATGCGCAAGATTTCCTCCTTCTTGTATTTTTATGGCAACCATATGTTTGATTACCTTTTTGATTACCTCATGATTACCAAGTTTAAAAAAAGCCCGTAAAAACGGGCTTTTCAAAGAGCAGATGACGGGAATCAAAACTTGCGTTTTTACCTATTACATAGCCCGTTTCTCGCAGAATTTCCGCTTGCATATTTGCATAATACATCATGTTTTTGTACTCTGTACAAATTTCTAGTATCATTTTAGTATCACACACAATACAAAATACCACCGGCCATTTCTGACTGGTGGTACCTACTGCTTATTCAAGTATCCGTTTTCGTATAAAAATATGTTTTCTTCGGATGTTAATACCGAAAAGGGATTTACCCATGAATCGTCTTCTGTCAACGGTCCATCATACTCATATTCTGATGGAATAAACCCAAGTTTTTCACAAATTCTTTGATATTCTTTTTCTTTATCCATCAAAACACCTCCAGAGTAATTTCAGCATCTCTTAACTGTTTCTTTACCACTTTAGTATATCCATCTTTTTGTAACAGGTCAAGCGACGCCTTTCTGCAGCCACTGAACTTTCCCGCCGAGCCCGCCTGATCGCCTTTCCTGCCGTTGGATCATGATACCCTTCATGGTTCTTCATCAAATATATTCCAACTCCTCTTCTGCCCATTTGAGGGCTTCTCTCTCAACCTCACTGGTCCATGTCTCATTAAACCGCCGCACTCCTACGTGATGGATCGGGGCGGCTGAAAGGTATTCCTCAAAGTACGCCCGGAAGGTTCTGCATCTGTGGGGCTGCCGCAGGATCCGAAATGCTTTACTTTCAAGCTGGCGCACTCTTTCCCGGTTCACGCCCAACGCCTGCCCTGTCTTTTCCAGTGTCAGCCTGTCCATGTACCGCAGTCGAACGGCAGCAGGAAGATCTCCGGGGAGCTGATCCACGGCAAGCCAGAGCTCCCGCTTCATCCGCTCCTTGTCGATCTCCCTGATGGTATTCTCTTCCATGTCCTCACCAGATGCCACTGTATCCCCCAGGCTGATATCTTCGTCCATCCCCGGTATAGGCTCGCTCAGACTCCGGATATTGCCCATCTGAGCCGCTTTCCTGATCTGGTCGAGCTTTTCCCGGCTGACGTATAAGAAACCGCACAACTCCCGGTCTGATGGATCACAGCCGTAACCCTATCTACTGGCAACAGAAAAAGACGCCCACATGGACGTCTTATACTTGCCTGTTCTTCGGCTCCACCGCTTCGGATCGGACGTTATGCCCCTGGTTCTGATTCTCCGGCTTTACCTTCTCGGTTACGCTATTGAACTTGTTCAGGTTCTTCTGCCTGTTCTGCTGCTCTTGCTGTTTTTTATTCATGCTATCACCTCAGGGCTAGTATGTACAGGGCCAGGGAATTTATCCCCGTATATCCCAAGTTGATTCAGATGCAGAAGTTCCCTGCATACCCGCTTTAATGATGTATCCGCATAAGAAAAACACCAATCATTCTGACTGGTGGTATCTAATCATCTTCTTCCCAAAACTCGTCCTCCAATTCAGGGAAATGTTCTTCGAATATTATTTCTGTATCTTCCGGAAGAAATGATACGTCGAAATCATCTGGAAGATCGTTGAATTTCACCCTTTTTTCTCTTATTATTTTATTCATAAGTTTCTCATCCATATTTTAATCCCAAACAACCACATCTTTTTCTAAGAAGTTTCCCTTTTCCTGATATTCCTCTATCCTGCGCAGTGTGTGTGCCGCATAGTTATTTCCGCATCCGTCAATCTTTTTCCAAGTCTCTTTCGCCTGTTCTTCTATTAAACGCAACAATTCCCCTCTTCTTAGAGTTCTCGGGAAAATATCTGTACCTAGCTATCTGATCAGTTAATTCCAACTTTACAATACTTACCATCTTATATTTCTCCCCCTGCGGAGCGTCTATTCTCTTTGATTATTATAAATCATAAATTGAGAATCAACAAGCGGAGCACCCGGAGTCGAACCGGGACATCTACCGTTGATAATATGCCCGCACGAGAAAAGCAGGCAGCGCAGCCCTCTATGCCCTTCCGCACCCTTGCAGAGCTGTATCTTGAGGATAAGAAGGCTCATACCAAACTGATCACTTACGAGACGAAGAAGAACCGCATTGACAAATGGATCCTTCCGCTCTTCTCTGACAAGCCCGTGGACGCGATCACGCCCGCGGATGTAAGGAAATGGCAGGCTGATCTAAAAGAAGCCAAAAACGCCAATAACAAGCCCCTCTCACCGGGATACATGCAGAATCTGGTGACGGAGCTATCCAGCGTCTTTAATTATGCAGTGAGGATCTACGGTCTGACGGTGAACCCCTGCCAGATCGCGGGGAATGCCGTAGGTAAGAAACAGAAAAGCTTGAACTTCTGGACAAAAGAAGAATTTGATCAGTTTATTAGCACGTTTGACAGGCAGGATCCATATTATACTGCATTCCTTGTCCTGTACTACTGCGGGGTGAGAATTGGAGAACTTGAGGCTCTCACCGTCGGAGATATTGATCAGGCAACCGGATCTATGGCAATAAACAAGACCTATCACCTGATCAATGGGAAAAGGATCACAACATCCCCCAAGACCGATAAAGCAAACAGGAAGATCTCGTTGCCGCCGTTCCTTCTGGAGTGCCTCAAACGGTATATTGCACGCCTGTACGCCGCCGACAGCTCCACGCGGCTGTTTATGGCGTCACACTCGACTTATGCCCGGCAAATGGAAATGCATACAATAAAGGCAGGAGTTCGTCGGATCAGATTGCACGATCTCCGGCACTCTCACGCTTCCTTGCTGATCGAGCTCGGCTTCTCCACTCTTCTGGTATCGGAGCGGCTCGGTCATGATAATGTATCAACTACACTGAACATTTATTCGCACCTTTTTCCGTCCAAACAGTCAGAAGTTGCCGATTGCCTGGAAAAGCTCTGCGAAAAGGATCGGTATTAAAATAGTATCATTCCAGTATCAAAGAAAGCCGGAAACGCACTATCTTCAGCGTTTCCGGCTTATTGTAAGCAGATGACGGGAATCGAACCCGCCTCGCCAGCTTGGGAAGCTGGAGTTCTACCGATGAACTACATCTGCATCCTGCACGATATGAATTATACTGCGGATCTAGCTAAAATGCAAGATTTTTTCTTATCAAAATTGCGACAAAGATCACTCTTCATCCTTACTGCCTGAACTCCTCGATTTTTATCCTGCGGCAGACCGCGCTCATCTCAGCCGGCACAGTCCGCCTTTCCACACCTCAGTCGATCTGCCAGTCGATCGGTTCCACTCCATGAGCCTTCAGGAACTCATTTGTCTGACTAAAGGGCCTGCTGCCGAAGAATCCGCGGAAGGCGGACAGCGGACTGGGATGGGGCGCCGTCAGGATCAGGTGCTTCGGATTGTTCAGCATCGCCTTTTTCCGCTGCGCCGGAGCTCCCCAGAGGATAAACACGATAGGGCGGTCCTGACTGTTGAGCACTGTGATCGCGGCGTCCGTGAACTCCTCCCATCCGATCCCCCGGTGGGAGTTTGCCTGATGGGCGCGCACTGTCAGGACAGTGTTCAGCATGAGAACTCCCTGCTCCGCCCACTTTGTAAGACATCCGTGATTCTGAATCGTACAGCCCAGATCATCATGGAGCTCCTGATAAATATTCACGAGAGACGGCGGGATCTCCACTCCCTTCTGCACAGAAAAGCAGAGCCCGTGTGCCTGCCCGTTGTTGTGATAGGGATCCTGTCCGAGGATCACGACCTTCACATCCTTCAGCGGAGTCAGATGGAAGGCGTTAAAGATATCCTTTGCAGGCGGAAAGATCAGCCTTGTCCTGTATTCATGATTCACTGTCTCGAACAGCTTCTTGTAATATGGCTTTGCAAATTCACCTTTTAATGCTTCATACCAGTCACCGTTTAAACCAGCCATTTTCTTCTCCTTGTCGTATCTCTTCTCGTCATATGTCTTTGACGGATAACTTATCTGCGTTTTCTGCGCCCTTACCGTTCATCCGGTACGACGCACACATCAGAGCCTTACCGGCACGCCCTCGCGCCTCAGATACTCCTTCACTTCCCGGATCTCCAGCTCCTTGTAATGGAACAGTGACGCCGCCAGCGCCGCGTCCGCCATCCCGACAGTCAGAGCTTCCTTGAAGTGCTCCAGTTTTCCTGCTCCCCCGGATGCGATGACCGGGATTGATACACTCTCCGCGATCGCGCGGGTCAGTTCAAGATCATAGCCCGCCTTCGTTCCGTCACAGTCCATGCTCGTAAGGAGGATCTCTCCCGCGCCCAGGCTCTCTACCTTCTTCGCCCACTCGACAGCGTCGATCCCGACGTCGATCCGGCCGCCGTTCTTATAGATATTCCAGCCGGAGCCGTCCGCTCTTTTCTTCGCGTCGATGGCAACGACGACGCACTGGCTGCCGAACTTATCCGCAGCTTCCCGCACCAGCTCCGGTGTATTGATGGCAGAGGAATTGACAGAGATCTTGTCCGCTCCCTCCCTTAGGATAGCGCGGAAATCATCAACTGTGCGGATCCCTCCTCCCACGGTAAAGGGAATGAACACACACTCAGCTACTTTTCTCACCATATCCACGACCGTGGTCCGGTTGTCCGAGGACGCGGTGATATCCAGGAACACCAGCTCGTCCGCTCCCGCCTTGTCGTACGCCTTTGCAATCTCCACGGGATCTCCCGCGTCTTTCAGATCGACAAAATTCACACCTTTGACCACCCGCCCGGCATTCACATCCAGGCAGGGGATGATTCTCTTTGTAAACATAACAGCAATCCTCCTGTTCCTAAACCTGCAACTCCACAAAATTTCTCAGTATCTGAATTCCCACGTCGCTGCTCTTCTCCGGATGGAACTGGCAGGCAAATACATTCCCCTTCTCAACCGATGCATGGATATGTGTGCTGTACTCTGTGGAAGCCTTCACAATACGCTCATCAGCCGCCTTCAGATAATAGGAGTGTACAAAATAGACGTAGGAGCCTTCCTCTATGCCTCGGAACAGTCTCCCGTTGTTTTCCAGATGCAGGGAATTCCATCCCATGTGAGGGATCTTGAGTCCGTCCTTATCCGGAATCCGAAGGATCTCGCCTTCCAGGATCCCGAGTCCGTCCACTCCAGGCGCCTCATCACTCCGCTCAAACAGAAGCTGCAGCCCGAGACAGATCCCAAGGAACGGAGTCCCTCTGTCCGTCACCTCCCGGATCACCTGATCAAGCCCCGTTCTTCTGAGATTGTCCATCGCGTCTCCAAATGCCCCTACGCCCGGAAGGACGACTTTATCCGCTTTCAATATCTCTTCTCTGTCCCCTGTTATGACAACGTCCTGCCCCAGCAGGAGGAGAGCCTTTTCCACGCTCTTGATATTTCCGGCATCATAATCGATAATCGCTATCATGTCTTCACCTCGCATTTTCTCTATATAGTATCACAGCCGGTCCGGATAATCCAGACCGGCTGTACTTTTTCTATTTTTTCTTACCCTTGACCCCTGTCTTGATCACAGGAACCGGCGTGTCATCTACCGCGTCAAGATTGTTGATGTATTTTTTAGTCTCACTCACTATGACTGAGGACAATAACAATACTGCTATAAGGTTTGGTATCGCCATCAGAGCATTCAGGATATCCGCGATCAGCCATACAAGATCCAACGCAAGCACCGGCGCGATCAGGGCAACTGCCACATAGAGTATCCTGTAGGGGATCAGTCCCTTCTTCCCTGCAAAGTACTCAACACATCTTTCCCCGTAATAGGCCCATCCGAGGATCGTGGAGTATGCAAACGTTATAATGCCGACAACCAGGATAAACGGTCCCAAATACGGAATCTGAGAAAACGCCGCGGAAGTGAGCGCTCCGCCGTCCGAGAGCTGATCCATATTGATCGTGGGATTTTTCATGATCGTCGATACCAGCACCAGTCCTGTCATAAGGCAGACCACTACTGTATCCCAGAATGTACCTGTCGAGGATACAAGCGCCTGGCGGACCGGATTTTTCGTCTTTGCGGCAGCTGCTGCGATGGGGGCAGATCCCATACCGGACTCATTGGAGAAAAGACCTCTTGCAACTCCGTACTGGATCGCATAGCGGATACCGCCTCCGACAAGGCCTCCTGCCGCCGCGCCTTTTGTAAACGCCAGCCTGCAGATCGTCTGTATAGCGGGTATGATATAATCATAATTTATCACAAGGATAACAAGACATCCAAGTACATAGAAGATCGCCATGAACGGTACGAGCTTCTCGCAGACGCTCGCTATCGTCTTGATCCCGCCGAAGATGACGAACGCGGTCAGAGCTGCGACTATGATGCCGACGATCCAGGGCTCAATCCCCAGATTGTTATTACATACCTCGGCGATGGCATTCACCTGAGTCGCACAGCCGATCCCGAAAGAGGCAAATCCGGCAAACACGGCAAAGATCATGCCAAGCCACTTCATGTTCAGCCCGCGGTCAAGCGCATACATGGCGCCGCCCTGCATACGTCCGTCCTCTGTCTTCACACGGTATTTCACGGCGATCAGAGACTCTGAGTACTTCGTCGCGATCCCGAACACGCCGGTCAGCCAGCACCAGAGAACTGCACCGGGACCTCCAAGAGCGATCGCTGTTCCGACACCGATGATATTTCCGGTGCCGATCGTGGATGCCAGTGCCGTGGTCAGAGCACCGAACTGGCTGACTTCTCCGTCAGCGCCGTCTTCTTTGGATACGGAAAGCGGAATTCCTTTTGTGATCGTCTTTCTCTGGATAAAGCCTGTCCGTATCGTCAGGAACAAGTGCGTTCCCAGCAGAAGCAGAATCATTGCCCAGCCCCATACAACATTGTCGACCGACTGGACGAACCCATAGATTTTCTCATACATTTGTCTAGTTCCTCCTCTTCTCATTTTCAGTCATGTCTTAAACAGAAAGGCATACGGATACCACTGTCGCCAGCCGGCATGCCGTATGCCCCAATATTTATTACAATGATTTTATTTTACCGCATTTTTCCGCTGATGTAAAGAAAATATTTTGGTATATTACTGTGATGAAGCGATAAATCAACACAGTCCCTCTGCGCTTTCACAGGATATCTTCCCGGACACAGAATG
>ULPS01043842.1_pt1 | contig 11695 bp, 7 predicted proteins | sample 1953711 | NCBI WGS metagenome assembly ULPS01 (sample SAMEA4835635, study PRJEB28245) | human gut metagenome | biome: gut microbiome; material: fecal sample | place: Denmark | collected 2008 | reverse complement strand
GAACCGTGCGCGTCTGCCAATTCCGCCATTCCTGCGCGACATGTTGTATTTTATATGATTGACGGAAGAAAGTCAAGCCTTTTAAAAATTTTTTTTGACAAATTTTTTTAAAAATTTACCTTGACTTCTGCGGTTCAAAATGGTAATATACTATTCGCAGCACGGCAGAACAGACGTGCAGGCATGCGGAAGTGTCGGAATTGGCAGACGAGCAAGACTAAGGATCTTGTGGCAGCAATGTCGTGTGGGTTCAAGTCCCATCTTCCGCATTTGGCTTAGCGGGCTGAGAACTTGGTGGATACTGAGTTTTCAGTCTTTTTCTTTGTTGGAAACAGAATGATCTTCAAGTCCCTCGAAGTCCCTTTTGCGTTATTACGATAGCAGTTGTCTCCCAGGGCGTTTCTGATAAGCCTGTCTGTCTCCTCATGATCCTCTGTGTTGTAGATATAATGCTTCAGAGTGGTTGTTTCGTCTGCGTGGCCAAGTACGTCTTTTACCGCGCTGATATTATGACAGCTATAATAAATCTGGGAAGCATATGTTTTCCGTATTTTGTGCATTGTTTTAACTGGAATGCCGATATACTCGCAACCACGTTTCACCTGTGCGTCCAGCGCGTCAGGAGTCAGAATGCTCCCATCTCTGACGAAAAGGAAGTCCTTATAGCCATAGCCATACTTTTTGTTGGCTTCTAATGTTCTTTGGATCAGATCCATCGCTCTGCTTGTTAGAGGAATCCATCTGTCTCCATCTTCCGATTTTGTATATTCAACAACTCTGAATCCAAGGCTTACAATATTATCCAGATCAGAAGTATCAAACTCCTCCACCAACTGCCTATGCACATGTATCCTTCCATTTTCAATATCACCTTCGGAAAGAGCCAAAATTTCACCTTTCCTTGTGCCAATCTCAAAATCCAGCATAATTGCCAGACAGGATGTATTGGATGGATTATTCTGCACCCGCCGTTCCATTTCAGCCAGAAATAGTGTTCTTTCGTTCCTGTTATATACCTGTTTTTCGCTTGGGCCTTTTCTGTCTGATGCGAACTTTTTCTTGTTTACCTTGTTTCTATATGGAGTTTTGTCTGTATATTCTGCATCAATGGCATAATCATAAGTCTGCTTTAATAAGCCGCACATGTTGTAAAAGGCTTTCCTGTTCAGCTTATATTCATCCATCACTGCATTGAAAAACTTATCGACATCGATTTTGGTAATATCTGTGAACTGTTTGGAAATCAGTTCCTCATGAGGTACATAATATTTCTTCCAGTCCGCCATCATACGCCGGATTGTCCCGGAACTTACTTCACCGCGCTTATAAACCATGAATTCATAAAACAGCTCTTTAAAAGTGCATTTTTTAAATTCACCGCTTCTTCTGTCATTTTCATACTGCAATGAATAATTTATGATATCCTCATCCAAGTCGCTCCGCTCTTTACGCTTGATTCTTTTTTTACCAGACTTTATACCCCAAAAAGGAACGTCTGTATACCACCTGCTTTCTTTTTCGTTGTACCATATCGAATATGGATGTTTCGATAAGATCTCCTCTCTTTTTTTCATATAATACTGTTCCTGCACATATGATATGTTCAGCATACCATTCGAAACAGCAAAATTCAATAAATCTGTTGAATTATTTTCATTTTCAAAAACCATAAACTATGTAAAAATCACCTGTCCTCCATATTATCATCTATCTGAAAGCCACCGCAAAAGCGGCTGATATTCATTTCCTGTTGTAAAATTTGAAATCCTTCTCTATATTACTGATACTATTTTCTCTATTTGCTTTTCAAATCCCTCCCTGTCTTTGACCAGAAACTCATTTGCATCTTTATAGTCTCCATACATCCAGCTCATTGTCATAACATGGCAGGGAAATTCCATCTCAGCTATGGATTCAATAACCTTTCCTGTAGCTTTCCGTCCCGGAACATCATTATCCAGAGCCAGAATTAGATATTTGTCCATATCTCCAATCAGCTCAACCAACCTGTCTACTTCATTTACTCCGCCTAAACCAAGTGCAGGATATCCAATCTCTTCAAAACTCATGGCATCCATATGGCCTTCCGCAATAAAGACGCATTTTGAAGCATTATTCTGAACTGCATCTATGTTATAGCCTGTATCCCTATGACCTGCATTATATCCTGAACCGGTAGTTCCTCCTCCTGTTGCAATAAGAAGTACAATTCGTTCCTTTATGGAAAGCACTTTCTTCAGGATTTCTTTATTATCCCGCAAAGCATTATATGAACCATTAATCAGGTAGGTTTTATAATTCCTTTGCTAGAACAGATAGCCTACCTTTTCCCCACCTAATCCCAAACCAATCACAAACACATCGTCTTTAATCATCTCCTTCTTCTCCTCCATTTACACCTTTAATTAATTTCTTTCCCTTCTCCGTCAAATAAAAAGTATCAGCATTAACGGACTTGCACCCTTTTTGAATGAAACCACAGTTAACCATCTTCATCATTTTCCTGTATAACGTCGGGCGGGATATTGGTATTACATCAATTATTTCCTGTAATGTCGCACTCATATAAAAATTTGTGTAGTCCTTTTTAGCTAAAAATAAGCATAAAGACCTTTATCTGGACTATTTTTATATAATATTGGCGGATCAGTCCAGAAAGTGGGGAAGAGAATCAAGGAATTAGAGAGGATTTAAGGGAAGGATAAGCAGGATACAAAGAATCCCCTATCTTTGATTCATTGGGTAAATCAACAATTTTATAGCATTATCCGACACTCTATGCTATAATTCTCATAGTCAGTGTAGACAGTATGGGGATAATCCTCGGTTTTCCTTTTCGGCAACGGAAAGGAGGTTACTATGGATTTGTCAGAAGTTTTGACACTGCTCTTGGTGGTATTTGCCGCTCTGAGCTACATAGATAATCGTAAAGACCGTAAATAGATAGAAAAAGGGCTATCCTCTACCGCACATAGGGGATAGCCGTGTAACTTGTAAATCATCTTGCATCGTGTTTCCGTCTGGGGTAATCGGGGATAGACCAATATCTCCGTTACCTTCTACACTGATTATAAGCTATCCACGTTGCTTTAGCAAGTGGAAGTTTAGAAAATGGGGATGTTTCGGCACCCTCATTTTTTATACTCTCTGTTGCAGATTTGCAACACCCTGTCCCTGCGTCAAATTTGATGCACTGTCTTTTTCACGTTATCAATAATCCTCATTGTGGTTAGAAGAAGATTCCTGTTTTGTAACCTCTGTTCCTGATCTGCCTGGATGCATGTCGGATGGCAAAACTCCTGTTGAAGCCATAAAAAATACAGAAATCATTATTCAGGATTGGATTGAAACAGCACTGGAAAAAGGGGAAGTGATTCCGCCGTCCAAATTCGGGAGTCCTCTAAAAGAATGATTTTATCTATCCTTGTTTGATAACCCGAATTTGGGGCAGTTTATGCATATGGAATACCTACCCTCTTTTTAACAAAATTACAACAAAAAATATATGTAAAGTACGCCCCTATGCTTTAGATAAAGACAAGGAATAATAGAATAAAAAAGCAAATGTGGCCTGATAAATGCTTCACCTGTTCGGATTATTTTAAATTTCTTTCCATGAAATATATGGAATATTATTGCATCGTATATACTATATAGTATGCCAGAATGCAATTCACAATATCTTCTGCTAAAAATAATTGCCATACCATCAGAAAAATGATACACTGCCTGTATGGGAAACCAGAGTACATATCAAGGCGGCCTACCCTCCCATTTTCAGAAGGGCTGACCCTCCAGACGAAAGAAAGGAGGGCAAACCAATGTATGTTACATATCAGGACTTGGTTCAGATTGGAATATTCACTATGGCCCTTGTAAGTCTGATTTATCAGATATTCAAGGGTAGGAAATAGCCGCCCACTACTCGCAATAGTGAACGGCTGTGTAAAACAGTTGTCGTAATTATTTGAGGGTAGGCCGTGTGTCTCTGGCTTTCCCTTTTTTATAATATAACATATTGGGCAGTCAGTTACAAGGAAAACTCCTAAATTTTTTCTGTTTTCCTTCTTTCTTTTTATTTTTTACTTTTCTCTGGAAATCCGGATGGTTTTAATCTCAAACGGATGGAAGGAAAGAGCAAGTGCTCCATCCGTTACCGGAAGCTCTTCCGCAACATTTTCCAGCATATCGCAGGCATACACATGGCAGTCTGACGCGCAATCCTCTCCGCCGTTCAAAGCGCTGCCCACTCCCAGAAGCTCCGGTGAAAACTGTATTCTGGCAGTGACAGCCGCCTTTTTGCTTTCATACAGGCGCAGGATAATGTCGCCGCTTCCATCTTCAGCAGGTTTCATGGTATCCAGAATGATGTTGTCCCGGTCAATGGAAAGCAGGCTGAAGTCCTGTCCGCTTCCGGCCGCCACATAAGGCTTCACATTCAGCTCATAGCCCTGTCTCACCACATCGGAATCCATGAAGCTTCCTTCCCAGGCCGTAAAGGCATAGGTAAAATGATGTACCTTATTGTCAGCACGCATCTCCGGGCTTGCGGAAGCGCGCAGAAGAGTCAGCTCCAGGCTGTTCCCGTTCATGGAAATGCCGTATTTACAGTTGTTGAGCACTGCGGCTCCGCTGTTTCCGTCACAGAAGGCGCTATAGCGATGGTTGCATACCTCAAAGCGCTCCTGATCGTAAGGTCTGGAACGGTGCGCAGGTCTCTCCAGATAGCCGAACTGAATCTCGTTTATGCCGTTTTCCGCATAGACATTTACAGGGAATGCGGTCTTCAGCATACGGTGCAGCTCCTTCCAGTCCACGATCGTTTCAAACTCCAGTCTTCTGCTGTCCGCCGCCAGACGAATGTACTGGGTATAGGTGGACTGACTGAGCTTTCCTGTCACCTTCAGAACCGCTTCCAGCCCTTCTTCTGCAGGCTGCAGTTCGACATCATATGCTCCCTGAATTTCCTGGCATACATAGTTGGAATCAATATCCCAGGCATCATACTTGCGGGGAATGTCCTTAAACAGGCGCAGCCGGTTCATCGGCCCTGCCGCATACTCGCGGGAAAGTCCGCCTTCCCCTGCGTTTTCGTTCTTCAGACGGAAGGAAGTCACCTCGCCCTGTCCGTTTATCCTGGCGCATACCAGACTGTTTTCCATCACGAAACCGTTTTCTGTCTTATGCAGGAAGGCTCCCTGTGCTTCAGCCGCGGCTTCCGATGTTTCTGCCGCCGGCATTTTTCCCGCCTTCGGATACAGGGACACCGCGCCGCAGGAAGGAAGGGATAGCAGCGCCTTCACGCCCTCAGAGGTTCTCTGAACCGGAACGACGGTTCCGTCCGCTTTGGCTGCGCCGTCCGCATATTCCTCCGGAAGGGTTATGAGAGCTTTTCTGTCAAAACTCAGAGAGTTGAATACGCTAACGCCCTCTTTTTTCTCCATCAGAGCTGCTGCTGCATCCGCCGTGATTCCCGCCGCTTCCGCCTGCAGCTTTTCGTGGGCTGCGTTGGCCTCCACATAAACTCTGGCGATGGAGGAGCCTGGAAGGATATCATGGAACTGATGCAGAAGCAGCGTCTTCCAGAGTCCGTCCGCCTGTTCGATGGGATAGGTCCAGCCCCTCAGGGAAGCCGCACAGGCCCACATCTCCATTTCACGAAGCATGAGCTCGCTCTTTCTGTTGTTCTTCTTAATATCCGCCTGAGAGGAATAAGTGCCTCTGTGCGCGCTGAAATACAGTTCGCCCACATAGGTATTCTTCGGTCCGCCCAGCTTCTCCATATCTTCAAAGAATTCCAGCGGTCCGGCCATCTTCACCTTCACGCCGCCCTCGATATCCTTCTGCCTGAGCGCATATTCCACATGGTCTCTGGCCGGTCCGCCGCCTCCGTCTCCATAACCGAAGGGAAACAGAAAGGCGTCCAGATCCCTGGCCTGTACACGGTTCTTCCACACATCGTTGATCTCCTTCGGATCCGTGCGGTAGGTATAACTGGTGGGCAGGAAGGAGGTTATCTCGGAGCCGTCCATTCCCCTCCAGGTAAAGTAGTGATAAGGGAACGGTTCCCCGTCATTGTACGACCAGAAAATCTTCTGTGTCACCAGGTATTTCACACCGCAGCCCTGCAGAATCTGGGGAAGCGCGGCGGTATAGCCAAAGGTATCGGGCAGCCAGAGAATCACGCTGTCCGTTCCGAGCACATCTTTGTAGTAGCGTTTTCCATGGACGAGCTGCCGGATCAGGGCCTCTCCGGAAGCCATATTGGTATCCGGCTCCACCCACATGGCGCCTTCCGCAATCCACTGCCCCTTTCCGATGGCATCGCGGATCCGTTCAAACAGCTCGGGATAATATTTTCTGCACATTTCATAGGAAGCAGGCTGGCTCTGCAGGAATTTATATTCCGGATATTCCTCCAGCAGCCGCAGCTGAGCGGCAAAGGTGCGGGAGGTTTTCCTGTGCGTCTCCGCCATGGGCCACAGCCAGGCAAGATCCAGATGGGCGTTTCCGATGGCATAGAATACCGGCTGGGTGGAACCGTTTACCGCCTCCATCACCGGCCGCAGCTGCGCAGAAGCCTCCCTGTAGGAAGCCTGTCTCGCTTCCCTGTCCTGCTCAAAATCAACGGTCAGAGTGAACTGCTCCAGCGCCTCCGCAATCTTCGCTGCACGCAGCGAGGAAAGATCCACAACCTCCAGAAGTCCCAGAAGGGTCTGGACGTCCATATAAAGCTGATAAGCGTCCTCGTTCCAGATTCCGAAGGTGCACACGCCCAGGGTACGCCTTCTTCCCTCTTCCAGCGGATCCTGATAAAGTCCTTCGAGCACCGGTCCCGTTGCACACCCTCCGGTCGGCGTCTCCGGATAATAATGACCCGCATAGGTTTCCATCAGGATATCAAACCGCTCTCCTGCTTTCCCTTCTCTTGTCAGCACATTATCTTCCACATAATGATGCTTCTCGCTGACCCAGGGAGCGCGGTAGGTTCCGAAGCTCTTCCCGTTCACAAACAGGGTGGATTCTCCGTCCGGAGCCAGGTTCAACACGATCCGCTTTCCTTCCGCCTTTGCCGGGAGCGTCACACTTCCCTGAAACCAGCAGTATTCCCATGTATTTCCCCAGACGAATCCCGGCTGGACAGGAACGAATGGCAGCTCCCTGGCCTCCTCCGGACTTAAATGTTCCATGGTGCGTGACGCTTCCCAGGATATTTCCCCCAGGGGTTCATAAAAATCCTCTTTCAGCGTTCTGACCCAGTGATCAACGCGGTCCCTCCACTCCGCATTCATGACTTTCATGCAAAAATCCTCCTTCCGCACGAACCTGTGATTCGTGCCCTTTCTTTTTTCAATTTTGGTATTGACTTTTTGAAGAAAAAGTATATAATATTATTTGTCGCGCAGGAATGGCGGAATTGGCAGACGCGCACGGTTCAGGTCCGTGTGGTAGCAATACCATGAGAGTTCAAGTCTCTTTTCCTGCACTTCATGGAAGGGCTTCCGGAATAATCCGGAAGCTTCTTTTATTATAAAATCACAGAAAATGTACCGCAACCGATTCTATACGCCGTACAAAATTGACATTTACAGCCCCGGCATGAAGAAAAGCAACATAAAAAGCTTCAGCATGGAGGAAAAATGGAACACGCAAGAGAAGTAACCGACAGCTATTTTGTCTCCAGATACCGCACCGTTTATACCTGGCAGGAGCTTGGGATTCCGGGCATCCGGATGTTCGGGAAGCACACCATGAATCAGGCCTGTGCCCCCCTGTCTCCCCATTTTCACAGAAGCGCCTATGAATTCACCTTTGTGACGGAAGGAGCGATTCATTTCACCACCCAGGAAAAGGATTACGAGCTTTCCGGCTCCGATGTTTTCATGACCCGCCCCGATGAGATCCACAGCACCAATTTCCGGCCGCTTTCCGCCGGTGAAATCATCTGGTTTCAGCTGGATATCTCAGACCCGGACCGCTTTCTGTTTCTCTCCCGCGATGCCGCCGAAGCGCTTATCAGAGATCTTGCCGCCATGGACAGTCATGTACTCCGCCCCGGCAGCCGCGTCTTCGGATACATCCGCCGCGCCTTTGACCTTGCCGGTTCATACAGCCGGCGGCATCTGGTCTGCGCCCATCTGACGCTTGCCCTGTATGAGCTGACCGCAGCATCCGGAATGCAGGCGGAGCTTCCCGGCATCCGGGAAAAGGCTTTTTCACCTGATATCGAAAAAGCGGTCTCCTATATCCGTTCCAATCTGAGCCGGGAGCTTTCCATGGAAGAGCTGGCGGGCCTGTGCCGCCTGTCCGTTTCCCAGTTCAAGCAGAAATTCCGCGTCCAGGTGGGCATGGCCCCCAGGCATTATGTGAACTACCACAAAATCCAGCTTGCAAAAAAAATGCTCCTGGACGGCACCTCTGTCACGGATACCGCCATGGAGCTCGGTTTCGGAAGCAGCAGCTACTTCACTGTAGTTTTCCGGCGTTACAGCGCCTGTACTCCCTCGGAGTTTCTGCGCGCCCAAAACACTCAAAACACCCCGGATGCGCAATCCGTACAATCCGCGCATATCGCACATTCTGCCGCTCCCCGGAACCGGGAAAAACCGGAGGATGACTGAGATAATCCCATCAGCCACCCTTTTTCCCCTTTTTCCGCAGATTTTTTACTGTGAGCAGCTCCGCCCGCTTCTCCTTGTTCAGACCACCGCTGGTGTGGGAAAGCTCCGTTTTCAGGAAGCTGGCGCGCATGACGGAATCCTCTCCGAACCGGGCCCGGATGGTATCGATGGCCTGGTTGCATTTTTCCAGCCGGTCATATTTTTCCCGGTCAAACAGATTGTACTGGCGGTATTCCTCATAAGAAACCCGGCTGGTGGACACTCCAAGCAGCCGCAGCGGCCGTCCGTCCCAGAGCGACTCCAGAAGGCGGCAGGCAGTGTCATAAATTTCCTCCGTCACATCCGTCGCGCTGTCCAGCTGCATCTGACGATTCCTGTTCACAAAATCATTGTCTCTGAGCGTAATGCTCACACAGCTGATCTTCGCCTTATCCGCACGGATGCGCATGCCCACCGATTCACACAGGGACAAAAGAATCTGTCTGGCATAGTGGATATCCGTCACATTCACCGGCGTGGTGATGCTGTTTCCGTAGACCTTATTCCCCTCCTTCGCCTCCGGCTCATCCTCTTCCTCCCGCCCCCAGGCATAGTTCCAGATCACCTCACCGTGCTTTTTCAGATGAGCCTTTATCATCTCCGCATCCGCCTTTGCCAGATCCCCGATGGTATGGATTCCCAGCCCGTTCAGTCTGGCCGCCGCCGATTTTCCCACCAGAAAGAGGTTGCCGACAGGCTGAGGCCATAGCTTCTTTTCCAGCTCCTCCGGGAACAGGGTATTGACGCAGTCCGGCTTTTTCAGGTCGCCGGCCATTTTTGCGAGCAGCCGGTTGGTGGAAACGCCGATGTTCACGGTGAATCCGAGCTCCCGCTTTACCTGCTCCTTCAGTCTGTACGCAAAGGCCACCGGCTCACCGTACAGAAGCTCATAGCCTGTAAACTCAGCCCATGCCTCATCGATGCTGTACTGGATCACCTGATCAAAATAGCTTTTCAGGAGGCTGATCAGGGAACGGGAGGCCTCCACGTACAGGTGAAAATCCGGCGGAATCACGATCAGGCCCGGGCATTTCCGTTTTGCTGAAACGATGGGCTCTCCCGTCACAATTCCGTATTTTTTCGCCGGCGTACTCTTGGCGAGCACTACCCCATGCCGGGCCTCCTGATCGCCGCCCACAATGGAGGGAACCTCCCGGAGATCCTGCTCCTCCCCCAGCACATTTTTCCGGTAGGACGCGCTCCAGCTTAAAAAGGCGCTGTTCACATCAATATGAAAAACGACCGGCCTCGGTTCCATAGGCTCCTCCTTTCCCTTAAAACGCGGTTTCGGTAAACCGGATGGAACGCGCCATTTCCACTACATCTTCCTCTGTAAACAGACTTTCGTTCAAAAACAGAACATACCAGACGTCGCTGTCTTCCTTCCCCAGAAAAAGATACCAGTAACGGGAAACGCTTTCCCCTTCGTCCGCTTCCGGATTTTCTTTCTGATATTCCTCCCACTCCGATGCGGTGAACAGATCGAACTCGTACTCTGTCAACGCGGCCGGAACCTCACAGCCCGTAATCATCCTCATTTCCGAGATCTCTTCGCTGTGATTGGCCGGAAGAGTTATCTCCGTCAGCTGCCCCTCCCGGAAATGCAATACCTCTCTGGCATTCGCTGCCATTCCGATTCCTCCGGGCGCATACCATGCAGATTCCACCCAGTCACCGTGAGCCGGTTCGTTTCCCTCCGGTTCATCCCCTCCCGGTTCCGTTTCATTCGGCCCGCTCCCTTCCGGTTCACTTTCATCCGTCACGTCTTCCAGCAGCCATCCGGAAAAACCGGTCAGATCCGCCCTATACTTTCCAAACGCATATCCCTGCGGAACAGAAAGGGTTAAAAACTGCTCCATGCCGTATTCTTTTTCCAGAAATTCTGTCAAATCCTCCGCAGGCGTATACCCACTGTCCGTCTGGTACAGAAGAACCGCATCCTCCGTTTTTCTTTCCTTCAGAAGGATACTGTCAATTTCATTTTCCTCATGTCCATATTCCTGCGCCGTTTCCGGCTTCCAGTAATAAAGCTGAAGCTCGTATTCCCTGCTTTCTCCCTCCCCCGTCTCTGAATCCACAGGGAATTCCAGCACACAGGAATACAGTCCTGTCAGCGATTCCGGCCGCGTCTCCACAGGTTTTACGTTTTCATATTGCAGAAACCCGTTCAGCCCTTCTGTCTCCGCCATTTCTGCAAGTGAGCCGTCCTCATACAATGAAAGCAGCTCATCCATGGTCAGGGTGCCGGATGCGGATTCCTGAAATACAGAATCCACCGCTGTTTCATTCGCGTTTTTTCCTCCTCCGCATGCCGGAAGGACAGCCAGCAGAATCGCCAGCGGAAGCAGGCGCCATCTTTTGTTCATTTTTACCTCCATTCCGGAGCGTCGCAAATCCTTATGTCGTTACCTCATATTTTTTCAGAAAGGCCAGAGCCGTTCTCTGATAAAGCTCCGGATCCTGCAGACTTGCCGCCGCATGCACTGCGCCCGGAACGATCAGAAGCTCCTTCGGCGCTCTGCAGGCCATATAGTTGTCCAGCGTCATCTGCACCGGCACGAAGGAATCCTTTTCTCCATGGATGAACAGCACCGGAATCCTGCAGTTCTTCATGGCCTCCAGAGTAGAGGCGTCGCTATAGCCGAAGCCCGCGCGCCATCTGGTCAGAAGCTCTGTCAGATTCATGAGCGGAAAAGCGGGAAGATGATAGTCCCGTTTCAGCACAGTCTTCAGAATCTCCTTCGGAGAAGTGAAGCCGCAGTCCGCAATGATGGCGCGGACGTTGGAAGGCAGGGGCAGTCCCGCCGCCATGAGCACGGTGGCACAGCCCATGGAAATGCCGGACAGATAGAGATTGCAGTTCTTTCCGGCCAGACGGACAGCATATTCTGCCCAGTCCCGGCAGTCATAGCGCTCCTTCACGCCAAAGCAGATATATTTTCCCTCGCTGGGGCCGTGGCTTCTCTGGAAGGGCACCAGCAGGTCGTAGCCCTGTTCATGGTAAAAACGGTAGAGGCCCGCAAAGTCCGTCAGCC
>ULPS01068444.1_pt1 | contig 11702 bp, 10 predicted proteins | sample 1953711 | NCBI WGS metagenome assembly ULPS01 (sample SAMEA4835635, study PRJEB28245) | human gut metagenome | biome: gut microbiome; material: fecal sample | place: Denmark | collected 2008 | reverse complement strand
CCGGCGGGAATCCTTCTACGGCGAAGGGCCCGTGGGATACTGCCGCCTCGGCACGCGCCCCGTCGTCGCCAGAGCCGCGCTGCACCACTGGGAAGAGCCTTGCATCTCCGGCACCCGCGGCGCGGGGACGGTCTTCTTCTCCGGGTGCAACCTGTCCTGCGTGTACTGCCAGAATTACGAGATCTCCGAACTGCGGAAAGGCACGGAAATATCTGTGGCGCGTCTCCGTGAGATCTATTTCGAGCTCATCGCTCAAGGGGCGCACAATATCGACCTCGTCACGCCCACCCACTTCACCCGCGCCGTCTACGAGAGCCTCCGCGAGCCCCTCCCCGTGCCGGTGGTGTACAACTGCGGCGGCTATGAGAGCGTCCACACCGTCCGTTTCCTCCGGAATAAGATCCAGATCTGGCTGCCCGATATGAAATACAGCGACAGCGCCGCGGCGGCCCGCTACAGCCATGCCCCGGACTACTTTGACCGCGCGGCGGACGCCATCGAGCAGATGTACCGCCAGACCGGCGACTACGACATCGGCCCGGACGGGCTCCTGAGGAAAGGCGTCCTCATCCGCCACCTCATCCTGCCGGGACAGCTCGCCAATACGAAGGGCGTCCTCGAATACATCGCCGAGACCTTCCGCCCCGGCCAGGTGCTCTTCAGCCTCATGCGGCAGTACGTCCCCTGCGGGCGGGCCGCGGAATTTCCCGAGATCGACCGGCGCATCACCGACGAAGAATACGAAGAAGCGGAAGACTACATGCTGACGCTTGGCATCGAAGACGGCTACGTCCAGCAGAAAGACTCCGCCGACGCCGCCTACACCCCCGCCTTCGACGGCACCGGCGTATTACACAAATAAAAAGAAACCTCTCTCCCGCCGTGGGAAAGAGGCCTTTTTTATGCCTGCCGCCTTACGGATACCGGCGGGAAACCTCTGCGATTTCCTTCCGAAGCGCTTTGTCCTATAATGGGAAAAAGAAAGGAGCGATATCCATGACTGACGAAGATATGAAACGGCTCGAAGAAAAAGCGAAGGGACTCGGCGCGTCCGCCGCCGTGCCTGTGAAGGTGGCCTCCATCAAGACCGGCCTTTGGACGCGGATGAAATGCCAGTACGGCTGCCCCAATTACGGACAGACCCTCTGCTGCCCGCCCCACGCGCCGGACGCGGAACTCATGAAAAAATTCCTCGCCGACTACACCTGGTCCCTCCTCGTGCAGATGACCATCCCCTTCGACGCGGACAAAGTGACGGACTGGAACGAATATGACAAGAAGATCAACTTCGCCCTCACCGATCTGGTCATCGGCGTCGAAAAAGAGGCCTTCCTCATGAATTACTACAAGGCCTTCGGCCTCAAGGCAGGCCGGTGCCGCCTCTGCGACGAATGCACGCTCACCCGCTGCCGCCATCCCGACAGGGCCCGTCCCTCGGCGGAAGCCTGCGGCATCGACGTGATGGCTCTCGCCCGGGACAACGGCTTCGACTCCCGCGTCATCCGCGGCCCCGTGAAAGATATAAAAATTTACGGCCTCATCCTGCTGGAATGAAGCACGCAAAAACGCCTTCCCGAAAAGGAAGGCGTTTCTTTTTTACCATCTGTCCTCGTGGATGCGGTCTTCCGCGGAAATTTCTTTCCGCCGGAACGGCGGGCGGACGGTCTCATCGGGCCAGCCGACGGCGAGGAAGCACGCCAGCTCGTAGTCTTCCGGCGCGCCGACGAGCTTTTTCACATGGGCGCTCTCTCCTGCGATGGGGATGCGCAGCGCGCAGCCGAGTCCTTCCGCCGCGGCGGCCAGAAAAATATTTTCCATCGCCGCCCAGGCGGAAGCGAAATAATTGAGGCCGCTCTGTTCTCCCGGCTCGCAGAGGGGACAGCCCCGCTGCCGGAAGAAGGGCAGCACGAGGCAGCCGCTCTGCATGAGCATCCGCTGCTGCTTCGGGAGCGCATCTTCAAACATGGCCAGCTCGTCCTCGTCCACGGCATGGCCTTCCGCGGCGATGTAGGTCTGCTGGATGGCCTCCGTATTGCCTGCCACCGGCGCGATCATTTCCGCGATGCGGTTTTTATCCCGGATGACGATGAATTCCAGCTGATGCAGGTGATCGTTCGTGGGCGCGCAGAACGCCGCGGCGAGCACCTTCTTCAGGAGCGCATCGCTCACCTCTTTATGGGAGAAATCGCGGACGGTGCGCCGCCTTTCCAATACATCGTAAAATTCCATGGTCACTCCTCCTTTTTGCTCTCTTCTGCGGCCCTGCGGAAACGCCGCTCCATCGCCTCGGAAAAACGCGCCGTGAGCCGCACCAGTGTCTCGATCTCTTCGCCTGTGAGCTCGCCCATGGCTGAGACTTCCGCTTCCGCCGCGGGCGGGATAATCGCCCCCACGGCGCGGCGTCCTTCTTCCGTCAGGCGGATCACCCGGGCCCGCCTGTCTCCGTCCGCCGCCGTCTGCGCGAACCAGCCGCGCTTCACGAATTTTCCGACCGTCGCGGAAATGGACTGGCGCGACGCGGACATCCGGCGGCAGAGCGCTCCCTGCGTCACGCCGTCCGGCGCGAACCACACGATGTCCAGCACGAAGAGCTCATGCGTCGTGAGTCCGTGCCGCCGGGCATACGCCGTATACGCGCCGTACTGCACATCTCGCAGATGACAATACTGATTCACCAGCGCCCGTACTTCTTCTCTCTCCATTTTCCCTCCTTTTGTCAAATATTTGATAGTCCGATATTTGACTATATTATATGAGAAATTCCAGGCTCCGTCAACACCGCGCACGCAAAAACGCCCCGCTCCCGTTCATGCGGAAGGAGGCGTTTTTCATTTTATGAATTATTTTTCGTCTTTGCTGAGCGCTTCCAGCTCGAGGATGGCTTTCTCGATCATGTCGAGGGTGATCTTGTAGGGCGACTGGTCGAGGTCGTACTTGGTGGAGGCGTGTTCCGCGAGACGATGCGCCGTTTCGAGGGATTCGCCCACGTCGGCGAGTTTGTGCGGCAGGGCGAGCTCGCGGCAGAAGGCGAGCATTTTATCCCGCGCTTCGTACTGTTTGTCCATGGTGAGGAGCACGAGGGTGCCGTAGCAGACGACCGCGCCGTGGAGGTATTCCTTGTCGTGGGGGATCTCCGTGTGGCCGTTGTAAATGGCGTGGCCCAGGTTGGAATTGTAGTCGCCGGTGAGGCAGTTCGAGACAAGGCCCGTGGTCACGATGATGAGCTGGATGACCCGCTCCAGATCTTCGGTGATCTCTTTCTTGTCGAAGGCTTCCATGGCGGCTTTCCCGTACCGGAGGAGCTCATCGGAGCAGTTCCCCGCCATCTGCGCGCCGAGGCTGCGGATATAGGGGACTTCCGCGTCGCCGCGGACGGAGAAGAGCACTTCGTACTGCTTGGACAGGGCGTCGCCGATGCCCGCCCAGAAATAATCCCGCGGCGAATGGAGGATGACTTCCGTATTAATGAAGGTATGGTACGCCGGGCGCTTCCGGTACCACACCTGGCAGAAGGTGCCGTCCAGGTGGTAGACGACGCACACCGCCGTGACGGGGGCGCAGTTCGAGCAGAGCGTGGGGAAGGTGAAGACGGGCTTATCCATGTATTCTGCGGCGATCTTCGCGGTGTCCACTGCCCGACCGCCGCCGACGGCAAAGATCATGTCCGCCTGCTGGACTTCAGGGATCTCCGTCAGCGCTTTCGCCGCTTCAAAGGTGCTGTTGTCGCCGTACTGGAAAGAGCCGAGGATGTCGAGTTTCCCTTCGCAGGCTTTGCGGAGGGCCGGTTCCGCCGCGGCGCGGGATTTCTGCCCGCCGATGATGACCGCGGTCTTGCCGAAAGCGCCGCAGATGGAAGGCACGGAGTCATAGGCGTCCGCGCCGATGGTGTAGCTGGGGAAGAATTGATCTGTCATAATGGTCTCCTTTCATCCGTATAGAAATGCATCTAATTTCTAATATTATACGTTCCTTTCATAGCCCGCGCAAGAAACATAAAAAAACTGCCCCATTTTCAGGGACAGTTTTCCTTTTTCAGTTCGCCTGCGGCGCGGGGCGGGTGAAGGTGCGGCCCAGGTCTTCGGTCATGCGGATGTCTTCTTTCGGGTCGCGGCCTGCCGTAGTGAGGTAGCCGCCCACCATGATGCCGTTCAGACCGCCGGTGAGGGCGTAGGCCTGCAGGCTGCGGAGGTTCACTTCGCGGCCGCCGGCGGTGCGGATGAGGGCTTTCGGCAGGACGAAGCGGAACATGGCGAAGGTTCGCAGCACTTCCAGCGGCGGAAGGCGGCGGTTCGTATAGAAGGGCGTCCCCGGCACGGGGTTCAGGATATTGAGCGGCACGGAGTCGATGTGCATCCTCTTCAGGGTAAAGGCCATCTCCACGCGCTGATCCGGCGATTCGCCGAGGCCGATGATGCCGCCGGAGCAGACGCGGATGCCCGCCTGCTGCGCCGCCCGGATGATGACGTCTTTGTCGGCGAAGGTGTGGGTCGTGCAGATGCTCGGGAAATAGGACGGCGCGGTCTCGATATTGCAGTGGATGCGGGTGACGCCCGCTTCTTTCAGGCGCTTCGCCTGCTCCGCTGTGATGAGGCCGAGGGAGCAGCACACTTCCATGCCCGTCTCGCCGCGGATCTTTTTCACCACGTCCACGATCTCGTCAAATTCATTGGGATTGTCCTGATTGCGGCCACTCGTGACGAGGGAGAAGCGCACCGCTCCCGCTTCCTTTGCTTTCCGCGCCGCCGCGAGGATCTCTTCTTCCGGCAGGAGGCGGTACACTTTCGCCCCCGTTTTATAATGGCCCGACTGGGCGCAGAATTTGCAGTCCTCCGGGCAGTGGCCGCTCCGCGCGTTCAGAATGGCGCAGAAATCGACGGCGCTGCCGCAGTATTTCTGGCGGATCTTATCGGCCATGGCGAGGAGGAGCATGGTGTCCTCGTCTTTCACGCGGACGAGCCGCTTCGCTTCTTCTTCTGTGATCTCCCCGCCGGCGATGACCTTTTCCGCCAGCGCTATGATGTCAGCGCATGTATTTTCCATTTCTTTTCCTCCCGCCTTCCGGCAATTGTTATTCTACAGGCAAGTATAAGATAAACAATTCATCAAGTCAACCGTATATTTGTGTAAATGTTTACAATCAGTCAGGAAATATGTATTCTTCTGTGTTACAATGGGAAGAAAACGGAGGTCATCATGAATACAGATTGGATGGAAGCGGCGGCTCTCGCGGCGCTCGCCGCGGCGTGGGCGGTCTTCTGCGCCCGGTCGCAGGACTCGAAGTACGCCCGGAGCCTGCGCTACCAGTGGTTCTACTATGTGGGATACATGGGCTGGTCGCTGTGGCTCCTCTCGTGGGCGGCGAGCCTCTCGGGATTTTCCTTTTTCGCCGGAGGCAATATGTGGGGCGCGACGCTGGTCATCCTCCCCGCCGTGGCGTGGCACATGGGCGAATGCTGGCGCATCGAGGCGGCCATCGACAGGAATGAGGAGTCGGAGAAGAAAGACCGGAAGGGCCGCCTCCTGAAGCGGGTCTCCACGGCGCTCCTCCTGATGAATCTCGTCCTCCTCTGGCATACCGGCATGCAGCAATAAAAAAGCTCCCTTGCGGGAGCGATTTTTTATTGGTCATTTTCGGGAAGGACGCGGTACTTCGACGGGTCGGCTTCTTTCACGCCGTCCATGAGAGGATCGAGATTTTTGCGGAGCTTCTCGTGGCGGCACCGGAGGAAGACGTTTTCTTCCCGGCAGCAGGCGGCATCGAAGGTCTCGCCTGTCGCGAGGTCTTCCACGCGGCACGGCTCGTACCGTTCGTCGATGATCTGCATCACCCGGTAAAGGCCGTACCGGAAGGGCTCGCCTCTGTCGCTGTACTGGCTGTACATGTTCGCGCCGTCCACCCAGCCGGTGTAGCCCTTGCGCAGCGGCGAGGTGAGGGGATTCCAGCCCCAGGCGGGCACGGAGAGGTGCGCCGCCGCGTCGGGGTATTCCCGGCGGGCGTTTTCATTGAAGACGCACCGGATCCACCGCGCGTCCATCAGGCTTTCTCCGTGAGTTCTTTCAGGAGCTCCGCCACGTGGGTGGAGGCTTTCACGTTCCGGTATTCCCCGGCGAGGTTCCCTTCTTCGTCAATGAGGAAGGTGGAGCGCTCGATGCCCATGTATTTTCTGCCGTACATGCTTTTTTCTTTCATCACGCCGTAGGCATTGCAGAGGCTCTCGTCTTCGTCGGAGAGGAGCGGGAAGTTCAGTTCGTATTTGTCGCGGAAATTGCAGTGTTTCCGCACGCTGTCCCGGGAAACGCCGAGCACGGACCAGCCGAGGGCTTCAAATTCGGCGAGGTGGTCGCGGAAGGCCTGCGCTTCCATGGTGCATCCCGAGGTATTGTCTTTCGGATAGAAGTAGAGAATGACTTTCTTCCCTTTGTAATCGGAGAGGGAGATGTCCCGGCCCTGGTCGGAGGGGCGGATAAATGACGGCGCGGGCGCGCCGATGGTGAGTGCTGCCATGGGGATTCCTTCTTTCTTTTATCGAAATTTTTCTATATTTTCAGTGTACCGCGGGGTGGGATTTTTTGCAAATCCAGAAAATGCCCGCAGAAAAGCCCCCGCCGGAGCGGAGGCCTTTTTGTGTGAAATTTATTTGATGACGAGGAGCAGGTCGCCGGAGGAAATGCGGGTGCCCGCTTTCACGACGATCTCGCTCACCGTGCCTTCTTTCGGAGCGGTGATGGTGGTCTCCATCTTCATCGCTTCGGTGACGAGGATCGGTTCGCGGAGCTTCACGTGCTGTCCTTCTTTCACGAGGACTTTCACCACAGAGCCGGAGAGGGTCGCGCCCACTTCGCCGATGACATCTTTGTCAGCCTTGCGGACTTCCACGTTCGCCGTAGCCACGTGCTTGTCGTGGACTTTGATCTCACGGGGCATGCCGTTCAGCTCGAAGCGGATCAGACGGTCGCCGTTGAGATCGGGCTTCGTGATGTCTTCCAGACGGATGAGGAGCATCTTGCCTTCTTCGATATTGACGCGCACTTCTTCGCCGGGCTTCATGCCGAAGAAGAAGGTCGGCGTATCGAGGACGGACAAGTCGCCGTAGAGTTTGTACCGCGCCTGGTAGTCGGAGTAGACTTTCGGATAGATCAGGTAGGAGGAGAGGGACTGTTCCGTCACGGGGAACTGTTTTTCCTTCATTTCTTCTTTCACCGCTTCAAAGTCCACATCCGGCGGGGTGGAGACGAGGTGCGCTTCTTTGCCGCGGAGGATGATCTGCTGCAGTTTTTCCGGGAATCCGCCGTAGGGCATGCCGAGATTGCCTTCGAAGAATCCCACCACGGATTTCGGGAAGTCCAGGGTCTCGCCTTTTTCGTAGATGTCTTCTTCGGTGAGGTTGTTCTGCACCATGAAGAGGGCCATGTCGCCGACGACTTTGGACGACGGGGTGACTTTGATGATGTCTCCGAAGAGCATGTTCACCCGGGCGTACATGTGGCAGACTTCCGGCCAACGGTTGCCGAGGCCCACCGCGGTCGCCTGCTGGCGCAGGTTCGAATACTGGCCGCCGGGCATTTCGTGCTCAAATACGGTGGTGTTCGGGCTGGTCATCTTGCTGTCCACGCCGGCATAGTACGGGCGGACGGCTTCCCAGTAGCGGTCGATGGTCTCCAGCGCCTCGATGTCGAGCTTCGGCTGGCGGGGATTGTTCTGGAGCGCGTAGTACATGGACTGCATGGAAGGCTGGCTCGTGCCGTTCGCGAGGGCGCTGGTCGCCACGTCGATGATGTCGACGCCGGCATCCACGGCTTTCGCATAGCTGTAGATCATGCATCCGCCGCCTTCGTGGCTGTGCAGGTGGATCGGCAGGTCGACGGCGTCTTTCAACGCGGAGACGAGGACATACGCCGCTTCCGGCTTCAGGAGGCCCGCCATGTCTTTGATGGCGATGATGTTCGCGCCGGCTTTTTCCAGTTCTTTCGCCATGTCGGTGTAGTACTGGAGGGAGTATTTCTGGCGCTTCGGGTCGAGGATGTCGCCGGTGTAGCAGAGCGCGACTTCGGCGAGTTTATTCTGTTTCCGCACTTCGTCGATGGTGACGGTCATGTGGTCGAGCTGGTTCAGGCAGTCGAATACGCGGAATACGTCCACGCCGTTCGCCGCGGCGCGCTGGATGAAGTGACGCACCACGTTATCGGCGTAGTTTTCATAGCCTACAGTGTTCGCGCCGCGGATGAGCATCTGGAAGAGGATGTTCGGAGCGGCTTCCCGCATGGCGCGGAGACGTTTCCACGGGCATTCGTCGAGGAAGCGGTACGCCACGTCGAAGGTCGCGCCGCCCCAGTTTTCAAAGGAGAAGAGCTGCGGCACATGGACTGCGGTGTAGTGGATCGCCTGCATGATGTCGTGGGTGCGGACGCGGGTCGCCAGGAGGGACTGGTGCGCGTCGCGGTAGGTGGTGTCCATGAAGAGGACTTCCTTCTGTTCCTGCACCCATTTCGCGAATTTTTCCGGTCCCAATTCGTCGAGGAGCTGCTTCGTGCCTCTCGGCGCTTCTTCGTGGGACGCGTCCAGCACCGGCACGGGCGCGAAGTCAGGCTTGTCCTGATGGCCCGCTCCGGCGTAGCCGTTGATGGTCACATCGCCGATGTAGGCGAGGAGCTTCGTACCGCGGTCGCTCACATCATGAGGATCGATGAGGAGCTCCGGATGGCGGTCGATATAATTGACGTCGCACAGGCCTTTCTGGAAATCGCCGGTGTCGAGCATATTCTGGAGGAAATAGATATTCGTCTTCACGCCGCTGATGCGGAATTCATTGAGACAGCGCTGCATGCGGCCGATAGCGTCGATGGGCGTCCGCGCGTAGGCGGTGACTTTCACCAGCAGGGAATCGTAATACGGCGTGATGACCGCGCCGGTGTAGGCCGTGCCCGCGTCGAGACGGATGCCGGGGCCGCCGCCGCTCCGGTAGGCGATGATCTTGCCGGTGTCGGGCATGAACTGATTCTGCGGATCTTCCGTGGTGATGCGGCACTGGATGGCCATGCCGTGATGGGTGATCTCTTCCTGGCGGCCGATGCCGATGACCGGATCTTCCAGGGAATACCCTTCGGCGATGAGGATCTGGCTCTTCACGATATCGATGTCCGTGATGAGCTCGGTGACGGTGTGTTCTACCTGTACGCGCGGATTGACTTCAATGAAGTAGAAATGCTTCTCATCCTGATCGACGAGGAATTCGCACGTCCCCGCATTGACGTACTTCACGTTTTTCATGAGCTTGACGGCGGCGTCGCAGATCTCCTTCCGGAGGCCTTCCGGCAGAGACCAGGCCGGCGCCATCTCGATGACCTTCTGATGGCGGCGCTGGATGGAGCAGTCCCGTTCGAAGAGATGGACGATATGGCCATGCTCGTCGCCCATGATCTGCACCTCGATGTGCTTCGGATTCATGATGCACCGTTCTACGTATACATCGTCGTCGCCGAAAGCCATCTTCGCTTCCGACTTCGCGCGGTGGTACGCGTCTTCCAGATCTTCCATGCGGTCCACATTTCTCATGCCGCGTCCGCCGCCGCCGTTGACGGCTTTGATCATGACCGGGAATCCGTACTTCTCGGCAAATTCCTTCACTTCTTCATAGCTCTTCACGGCCCCCTTCGTGCCGGGGATCATGGGGATGCCTGCTTTTTCCGCCTGGATGCGGGCATTCACCTTGTCGCCGAACATGACGAGGTGCTCGACCTTCGGGCCGATGAAGATGATGCCTTCTTCTTCGCAGCGGCGGGCAAATTCCGCGTTCTCCGCGAGGAAGCCGTACCCCGGATGGATGGCGTCTACGCCGTGTTCTTTCGCGATGCGGATGATGTCTTCAATATCCAGGTACGCGTCGACCGGCTTTTTGCCTTCGCCCACCAGGTATGCCTCGTCCGCGCGGTTGCGGTGCAGAGACAGGATATCTTCTTTCGAGTAGATCGCTACTGTACGGATGCCGAGCTCGCTGCACGCGCGGAATACGCGGATGGCGATCTCGCCGCGGTTCGCTACAAGGACTTTATGGATCGTTCTCATCGTTCTCCTCCTTCATATTTCAACTGCCGCCGAAGCGGCGCGATATAAGCAATACAAATCAAGAAATAAATACAGGGTGATACATTTTTATTTTAAAGCCCGGTCAAGGTAAATTCAATATCAAAAAGCGTACACTTTATCGAAAAAATTAAAAAAGCAGCGGGAAAAGCCCCGCTGCTCCGCGCTGTCGATGAAATTGGTGCGAACGGGGGGACTTGAACCCCCACGCCGTGCGGCATCAGAGCCTAAATCTGACGCGTCTGCCAATTCCGCCACGTTCGCCTGCACGATTATTATAAAAAAGCCCTCCCCCGCCGTCAAGGCGCACGCCGGAAAATATCAACTTTTCTCATTCTCATCCTTGACAATTCTGTCATGACAGTCTAAGATAAGGACGTAAGCAAAAGATCTGTCCCCATTCATCACGGTAAATGTCATTGTATTTCCTTATTTCACACACTTCACCGGCGCTGAGCAGAGCGCCCCTGACGGGCTCCCTTCGGGGAGTCTTTTTTTGTGCCCGCTCCCGCCGCGCAGCGGTCTCCGCGTATCGCTTTCCCTCTGCCCGGCGGTTTCCGTTCATTTGAAATGTTATAATAAAAATATAATGGAATTTAGAAAGAAGGTGCTCCCCATGACAGAAAAGAAATATTGGACAGAAGAAGAACGGAAAGCGCTCGCCGAGAAGGCGGCGGCGAACGCGGGCGAACATTTCCGCCACGGGCTGAATTGCAGCGAATGCGTGCTGAAAGGATTCCTCGATCTGGGTCTTTCCGATTACCCGCCGGAGACGGTGGGCCTCGTCTCCGGCATGGGCGGCGGCATCGGCGGCACGGGCCACCTCTGCGGCGCGGTGAACGCGGGGCTGCTCGTCATTTCCTCCATGCACGGCCGGAGGGACCCCTATGAAAAAGAGACTTTTGAAGAACGGCTGGATCAGCTCCACCACCCGGAGACGGGCATCTATCCCCGCCACGCGGCGTACCTCCGCGCCGTCGTGACCGAGCTGGGCTCCGCGGAATGCCGCGACCTCTGTCTGCCCTATCCCGATTTCGATTCCAAAGACCGCAAGAGAAACTGCAAGAAGATCATCCAGACCTGCGCCCGCATCGCCACCGAGATGGCGCTCCGCGACTGAGGTGCGCCATGGCGAAGAAATATGTGATCGTCGGCGGCGTGGCAGGCGGCGCCTCCGCCGCGGCGCGTCTCCGCCGTCTTGATGAAACGGCGGACATCGTCCTTTTTGAAAAGGGGCCGTGCATTTCTTATTCCAACTGTGCTCTCCCCTATGCTCTCTCCGATACGGTGCCGGAGCTCTCCTCGCTCATCCTCATGACGCCGGAACGCTTCCGGTCGCAGCACCGCATCGACGTGCGCACCGATTCCGAAGTGACGGCCATTCTCCGGGAAGAGAAGAAGGTGCGCGTCCGCGAAACGGGCGGCCGCGTCTATGAAGAATCCTATGATTTCCTCGTCCTCTCTCCCGGCGCGGCGCCCAACATCCCGCCCATCCCCGGCGCGGACCGGCCGAACGTCTTCCCCCTGACCACGCCGAAAGACGCCGCCGCCATCCGGCAGTACGCCGAGACCTGCGGCGCGCGCACCGCGGCGATCATCGGCGGCGGATTCATCGGCATCG
>ULPS01039542.1_pt1 | contig 11733 bp, 7 predicted proteins | sample 1953711 | NCBI WGS metagenome assembly ULPS01 (sample SAMEA4835635, study PRJEB28245) | human gut metagenome | biome: gut microbiome; material: fecal sample | place: Denmark | collected 2008 | reverse complement strand
GACTCTGTTCCGACAAGTTTTGTCAAGTCTTTCTCTTCTCGGATCACATCTTTATATTTCTGCGCATTCGTAAGCTGCTGCTTCATCTCTGCCTCAACTGGGTACAGATTCTTCTCTACCTGTGAAGCATGACCAATGGAGCGCATATATACATCCGTAAAGTCGCATTCTGCTACTTCGCTGTCCAGAACATCGGAATACTTATCAACGCCCATTTCTTTCAGAATAACGGACAGTTTTTCTTCCAGCACTTCACGAACACGGTTTTCTACTGTTTCGCCCACAATAAAGTTATAAATATGCACATCTCTCTGCTGACCAATACGATCAACACGACCACATCGCTGCTCGATTTTCATTGGGTTCCACGGAAGGTCATAGTTGATGATAATATTGGCAAACTGCAAGTTCAGACCTTCGCCACCGGCATCTGTCGAAATGAAAATACTGGTACTGGTCTTAAACTCCTGCATGGCAGCATTTCGTTCGTCAATGCTCATGCCGCCGTTTAGAATCGTTACCGTATAGCCTCTATTCACAAGCAGCTCCTGCAAATAAGTCTGCGTAGCAACAAATTCTGTAAAAATAATAACCTTTTGTGTGCGATCCTCACTCAAAATAGCATCAATCTCATTCAACAGCGGCTCCACTTTTGCATCCTGGTTCTGGAACTGTGCTTGTTTTGCAAGGGAGATAATCTGCTTCAGCTCTTCGATTTCCAACTCCATGTCCAGAGAAATCGCTTCGAGAGCATCCTCTACACCATCCTCGATGTTCAGTTCATCCAAATCTTCTTCCCTTAAATTACCAACGCAGGTGCGCTGCTCCAGAAGAACATTTAATCTGCGCTCCAAGCTCTGTCGAATGGCCGCAGTACTGCTCGTCACCATGCGCTGCATGATAATCAACAGGAAGATCAGGCACATATTTTTCTTGCGATTGCGCAGTGCTTTGTTATAGGTCTTTGCGACATAGGAGCTGACCATCTCATACAGTTCCCGCTGTAAATTATTGCGTTCGTCCCATGAAATCGTCACAAGATGCGTGATACGGTTCTTGAACAGCAGATTACCATTATTGTCAATGGCCTCGCGCTTTTCCGTGCGGATCAGGAATGGAGCAACCTGTTCTCGGACAATAGATTTGGCATTCGGGAAAGCATCCGCATCCAGCAAACGAATCAGCCGCAAAAACGGCTCAGTTTTGCCATTATGCGGTGTTGCTGACAACAGCAGCAGATATGGGCTTGCCTGTGCCAACAGATTGCCCAGCTTGTAGCGAGCCACTTCGCCGGAGGAACCAGCCACACGATGCGCCTCATCTATGATGATCAAATCCCATCCACTGTTGATGATGGAATAGATTCGTTCCTCGTTGTACTTTTCAACCTTTTCCTCACTCCAACCGGCGTGTTTTTCAATCGGCTTAATAGAATCCATCGGGGAAATCACCTGATCGAACTGACCATACACATCATCATTATCCGTCAGGCGGCGAATCGTATCATAATCGGATGGCAAAATTACTTGAAATTTCTCATGGAACTTTTCCTGCATCTCGCTTGCCCACTGGGTCACCAGACCAGTCGGGCAAACAACGAGAATCCTACTAACAAGACCACGGCTCTTCAATTCACGGATGATCATACCAGCTTCAATCGTCTTACCAAGACCAACTTCATCCGCCAGAATATAGCGAATGTTGTTGGTCTCCATTGCACGGTTCAACACATGGAGCTGGTGCGGCAAGGGAATAATTCCGCTGGCAAGAGAAGAAAGAAAGCCACCGGCAGTTTCGTTTTTGATTTTAGAGAGCAGCGTAACATAGCGCAGATAATTTTCATCATACTGCATCGTACTGCCCGATGAGCTAAGCTGTTCCTCATTTGCCTTATACACCCGACCGGTTGCTGGGTTAAAGACCTTATAAGAAATATAGCCCCATGCTTCGATCTTCTCCAAAACCTGCACATTTGCTTTTTCTATTGTGTCAAAAACGAAATCACCTGTTGCGTGCATTACATCATTTCCTCTTTTCTACTGCTTTCCATTCAATATCGCCTGTTGTGTTGCTCGAAGTCCAGTACTTTCCACGGATAGTTTTGTTATCACCTTCAAGTACCATTCTGCATGTACCATGTTGAATCGGATTACTCTTCTGCGTTGCAGCAGACGGATTTGTCATATAGGTGTAGTACAAAATATCTTGTCCGAATTCACTCACAATCGCTGCTGTAATCGTGACACTTGAATTTATATCCGTGTTAGTCTTTATATCAATCCCCAACCATGTCTGTTTAATCTGAATACCGATTGGTTTTTCGCCTGCTGTTCCCTTAAATGTATAACGAATAGTTCCGCTATACTGTTTTTTCAAAACTGGAGGCCGATTCCAAGGAATAATTTGCCACGCCCATTTTTCATAAATATAAAAGATGAGCGTCACCACAGTCACAGCATAACTAACGTTAGATGTATAGTCTCCAAATTCCTGCGGCTTCTTAATTAAGCAACAAATCGCAAATGTAAGAGCAGCTATGATTATTCCTGGTTTTATAAGTTTTTGTATCCGTTCGTTCATTCGCTGCCATCTCCTTACTCATACTCGTAAAAAGAAGCCAACTGATCTATAAAGTTACACAGATTCGTATAGTCACTCGGTTTCGGACATAACTCCTTTATTCCATTTGCTTCTTTGTATCCCCCAAAATCATTCTTTCGATTTTGTAATGTTGCAATCAGCTGACTGAATGCATACACCTTACGGTAGGTCCCGCAGTAGGTACGATACCAGGAATCCTCAATATTCCAAAGTAGCGATTCAAGCATAAACGAACTGACATTTTTTGCCACACTGCTATATGCTGTAATATAGCTATCTTCCATTAGATAGCGCATTTTCTTCATAATGCGCACCATTTTCTTATAATGATGGTTCGTATCGTTATTTTTCTTCCGACCGTTTGCAATATGCTGCTCCGGGTAATTGATGATCATGCCACCATTATCAGGATAAATAACAACACCACCCACAAAGTTACTTGCATCACGCCTATAATCTTGGCGATAGTCACGATATCGACGACAGGGAACAGTATCAGCATCCTTGCGATATGTATTACCATGAACCTTTATGGATTTGTTCTTTCTCTCAACATCAGTGCCGAATTTACACTTCAATGCCTCTTGTACTTCGTCCTTAAAAGTCTTTGCCGCCGCTGGCGCAGGAGTAAATCCGTAATCTGCTCCACTTTGTGGATATACAGAATCCTTCCGATACTCCGGCAAAAATGTTTCTTCCTGAATCACCGCAACATCTACATCGCTCTCAGTGCGGACATTTGTATTGTTTGCATAGGAACCTTGTACGAACAGCTTGATATTACGCGAATCCGACGAACGGCGCATCTGCAAAGAATACGCAAACGTATCAGTATACAGCGGTGTAATGGCCGCATTATCATCGGTAAATCCAAGTATTTTCAACGCATCGGCTACCATACGGATTGCGTTCTTGCACTGTCCATCCTCAGTTGCACTGAGAGGCTGAGAATAATTCGTCAGCATAGATTCCGTAAATTTCAAACTAAATCCCTCCTATCAAACACGCCCAAGGCTGATATCATAGTACATCAGCAGGTTGGAATCCTCCTGAATGGTCTGCTCCGGCAGACGTTCTGCGATATCAACGATGGCTTTATAGTTCTTTTCTTTCCAAAGGCGCGAGAATCCCACACGGATGGCCTCCGAGCGGAACAGCTTCAGCTTACCCTTGCTGTTCATGTAACCTTCAAATTCCTTCCACAGATTCTTCTCACGCAGCTTGACCAAATCGCCTTCCTTGGTCACATCAGGGATGTACCAACGGCCTTTCTCGTCTTGCAGGAAGTTCTCTTCCAGAATGGTAGCAAGCTCCGGCATCTGCTCATACTTATCAACCGCCTTAACTTCCTGCATGAACTTCGGCTGAAGCTCTGCGTAGGTCTGCGGACCGCAGAACTGCTCATCCAGCTGCTGATACAGCCACGAAATGGCAGACTTCTCATTCGTCACAAACATCTCGAACTGGATATTCTCTACTTCGGTCGTAATACGTGCAGTATCGTACTCGTTGACTTGATCCGGCAGGAAGTACATATTATCGCGTTTCAGGAATTTCTCATCCAAGCCACGGTAAAAGTCGGTAGCATCCAGCGGCACAGGGATACCCTGCATGATATGGTATGCAACCATGCGGTCAAAGAGCAGGTATGCCTGACGCTCAGCAACCACTTCAATATGATCATTCTTCACAACAACCACCGGAATATTTGCAAGGTGTTGGCGCACAAAATCCCATGCAGTGTCTACCGAACCAGCATGAAGTTGGAAATCCTTTCTAAAGCTTTCTTTCGGTTTATAAGCCGAAATAACAAGATCCTGCTTTATTGCTTGGGATGCCCCTTTGACCTGATTAAAGCTGCCTTGATTTTTATTAAGTGTACGGACATCAGCAATGATAAATCCAGCCCTATTCAATGATGTTTGAATAGAATTCCAAACCGCATTCTTCGAATTATGGAATTCTACAGTCATCCAGCGATTTGGCTTTAGAATTCTTTCAAACTCCGAAAAGCACTTTGTCATAGCTTCCTGATAGAAAGCAAGTTGCTTTCCCTGCGTTCGATTCATGACCGCTTCCGGCTCATTATTCGTATAAACACGCAACCATGATTCCCAAATTGAATTTAATTCCGAGTACATTAAGTTATCGCCGAAAGGAGGGTCGGTAAATATATAATCAATGCTGTCATTGGGTATATTCTCCAACATAGACGCTGATTGTGTTGAAATAATAGCTTCTGATCCAGTTGGCACTTCTGCAAATGCCTTCGAGACATTTTTGAGCCTTTCTTTTAGCAACTCTATTATAGATGTCTCCACTGAAAGAGACGGGAAATAGATCACTCCCGTTAAATATCCAGCATTCCAACCACCGCCGCCAAACAAGAAATTATGCATATGTACTTTGTTCATTTTTGTGGCTCTGAGAATGAATGCTGTAATAATAAACTTCATTTCATTACTTGCATTAGCCCAAATCAAAGATAATGCATATAGATTTCTTTTTTGAAAGAAAAAATCTACAGATGTAATTCCCTTATTGATTGCCTCTTGTGTCTTATCTCCTTTCTTTACGGCATCAGTAGGATACCAATACGGAATCGTGAGAGAATTGATTTTTTCAATTACCTTCAAGTCATCCTCATCCGGTTTCTTCTCCCAGTGTTTTCCATCCTGTGTCGTATATCGTATTAAAACCGGAATTTGCTTTGGTATGCTAACAGTCTTATTTTGAATACTATCAAATACAGTTTCTTTCGCTACTATACTGCTTTTTTTCGTCAACTCAGCTCCGCATCCTGGGCAACGGAACTTCTCAAGCATTCTTTTCTCATTTCTAAACACCGCTACATCCCAGAAAATGAATTCTCTACCGCAATGCGGACAGATCATTACATCGGACCAAACTGTATAATCAATAGTCGCTTCCTGCCCATCAAATGTCATTGATAGCTGTCCATCTGAAGGAGCGACATGCTTTGTTTTATACATCCAGCCGCATTCTTTATTGAGTCTGTCGAGAAGATTCTCGCCTTCTTTCTCTAAAGCTTCTTGTCTAAATCCTGTATTATAACGGTTGGAAATGTGTGTTGCTGCTGGTGCCAAATCAATAAGAACAGCTTTTCTGCATCCAAATTTTGCTTCCTTAACATTTTGTGCAAATTTCATTCTATCCTGCATTGAAAGATGCCCACATGCTTTTGCGGCCACTCCTGTCATGCCTGTTCCAGAAAAGCCATCGAACACAATATCACCAGGATTTGAATAATGAAGAATATAATTCATAATGGCTTTGTACGGCACCTTTGTGTGATATGTATGTACCGTATACAACGGGTCATTCTTTCCTTCACTCACATCTGCTGCAAACGGCTCCCTGTGATAATCGTCCGTTGCCTCATCATACGGAGCACCATACTCCTTGATAAACTCCTCGATAAACGGATTCGGGCAGGCGGTATAAAACGGCGCATCCGAGAGAGCAATAATATCCTCATCCGTACCGATGGGGAATCCCTCAATATTGCGCACTTTATCTATATCTTCTTTGGTCAGCTTTCTGCGTTCCATAGCTGTTTTCTCACTTTCGTTTTCTAAATTGTGCAAGCGGCACTTGCACAATCTTATTTGACAATAATGCGGAGTTTACCTTCGTCTTTGCCCTTGGTATAGCCAGCAATCAGCTCATTCAGCTTCTGTTTGAAAGTAGCTTCATCCATTGGCGGCAGCTTCGTCAGCTTATCCATCAAATCTTTTGCATCCACTACCACAGGTTCAAAGCCCTTCAGCAATGCCTGAATCGCCTTGATGAAGAAATCGTCAACACGCTTCGGCAAAGTACCGGATGTAATAAAATCATCAATCGCTTTCTGCTGTTCTGCACTCAGGTACTCTTTCTGGCTTGCCACAATCGGGTCAGAAATCGTATTCAACAGAGTCTGCGTCCACTCCGTCACCAGATCATCAATCCGAATATCCAGATTATCCAGCTGGCCCGCTACATTCGGCACTTGATCACCAAGGTTATAATGGCAATGCGGGCAGATATGAGTTGTTTTCAGCTCAGTCGGCGTCAGCTCATAGCAGACTTTCAAGTTAGCCATGTCCTGCTCGATCTTTGTCAGTTTGGCTGCCGAAAGGATTTCAACGCCACGCAACTTACGCAGATTTGCCAGTACGGAACTCTCCTGTAATTTACCGCGTCGTTTTGCATCGTCAATGTCCAGGCGTTTTTTCTTGTGTTCTTCAAAATAAATGCCGATATACTCTTCTTTAACCTTTTCAAGAGCAGCATTTACCTTCTGTGCAGCTGCATCTCCGGATGTACCGGTCAGAATGCTATCGCGTGCAGAACGGAATTCGTCTTTTGCAGCTTCCAGTTTTTGTTTGAAGTTTGCGCCAAGGTCGATGAACTCAATGTTACTCAGATAGGAAACATTGTTTGCGCAATCCGTTTTGAAAGTCACATATTCCGCAATCGCTTTGATCAGTGTAATCTGCTCCGCCAGCTTATCAATTTCCTCAAAGGTCAGCGTGAAGTTGTTCAGCTTCGCCGGAGTATTGAACCGAGCAGAATAATTGCTGAATTCATCCTTAACTGCTGCACAGGCTTTCTGCATAGCGATCAAATGCTGCGCATCCACAAGCGGTTCATTCCAAAGCTCAAATCCATTGTTCAGCTTCTGGTTCGCAAGAACAGCAGAGTTGCTCGTTTCCTGGGCTTTTTTCAGCAGTTGTTTTACTCCCTCATCACGGTCATTCGGGTTGTCCAGCAGAACCGGATTGATTTCCAGCACATCAAAAAGCTTTTTCAGCTCTGCCATTGCCATCTGCGCAGGCCGTGCCAGATATTTGAACTCATACAAGTCCAGAACACCAATGCGAGGTACAGTATCCAGATTCGATGCACTCAAAACAGTGCCATTGCGCAGAGTCATCGTTGCATAGCCCGCATACACCATGGACAGGAAGATGATCGGTGTAAAAAGATAGTTGATCTTGAAATGTTTATCTTCATACTGATCATCGTATTTGACATTAAAGATATCCGAATAATTGATAACGCCCTGCGGCGGCAGCTGTTTCAGCTGGTCAATGTAGTAAGCTGCATACTTGGAACCTTCCGGTCGAATCTTATCGCCATCCAGAACGCCAAAGCTCTGGAGCATCAAGGTTGCCGTCTGTGTTTTACGACCAGCAAAATAATCAAATGCCTGCCGTACATTTTCTGCCATGTTTTTCCGAGTTACCTTTGTTTTCATCATAGGACAATCCGGATATTTGCCGCAGAAATATTCATCCAGACACAGGGAAGCCGCCAAATCAACGGTGTCCTTAAAGTCCATATCTCGGTTATAGCGTCCACGGAGCACTTCGATCATCTGCCGCTTCTGCCCCTTATACTGGATATCAAAGCAGGTGTTCTTATTTTCACTCAGATACTTAATCAGCTTTTTGCGGATCATCGCCGCTTTGCTCAGATAGGCATCCTTATCTTTGCCTTCACTGATCTGTGCCTGTGCATTGGCAGCAGAGAAGAAGCCCAGAATCTCCTTGAACTCCGCAGTGGATTTGAAGAAGAAATAAACTTCATCCTCCAAATTTTTCACAGCAATACTGCCGCTGCTGTATGGCGGCATAATATGGATATAGAAATCCCGTTCCGGCTGCGCAGTGCTGCGCTCTCCCGGCAGACCGAGGAACAGATAGCCTTCACGGAAAATGTTATGACTATCCCAGTTCAGGTCACGCTGATAAATCTCAAATCCAGGAACATACTGCTTTGCATCCCAATCGAGGCAGCTGTAAATTAGCTGATAAAAATAGCGATTCAGTTCGCCATCTGCCATGATGGAAGCTTTTTGTTTGATCTTCTCATCATAGTCAACGACCTTATCCACATCAATGTAATACTGGTTATTGGCATCGTTGTAGATAATGAACTGACCGGATACCGTGGTCATGATATCCTTCAGCGTAGTCTTAATCAGAGCCAACAGGAAGTCTGCATCCTGCTCCGGCATCGGCAGGAACAGGCAAAGATCATCTTTCAGATTCTCTGCCGTCAGTCCGAAATGCACATCCAAGCCATTCGTAGTCAGGCGATGGACACTCAGTGCATAGATAATTTTAATTGCCAGCGGCTTGTATGCTGCCTTAGGGAACGCACGGTTAATGATATCCTCCAGCTGTCCACTGGCAGTAACAACGCGGTTGATGGTCACATCACTCTTGAGCAATCCATTGGATTTGATTGCAGGCCAATAATTATCAAAAGAGATGATGCCAGGCTCATTTTCTGGCACATCGCGGTTAAAAATATCGCGAATCGTCATCGAGATGTTTTTCAGGATATGTCGATTCTCAATCAGGTAAATCTTATTGAACACATCAATATAGGACGGATGAATTGGGAACAGATCTACAAACTCGTCCATCCGGGAAGACATACCAGTATAAAGCATTGAGAATTTCTCCAAATGCTTGCGAATCAAAGCCTTCTGCTCAGGCGTTTTCTTCAAGATACGCTCAGACACAACATAAGATGTTGCCTCTTTGGTGATGACAATCTGCGTAAAACGATCCGACACATGTTTCAGTGTATCCGACACAAAGCTGAATCGCGGATTATCAAAAATCTTCTCCTGCACACCAAAAATTACGCGCAGTTTGCTCTTGGAGCACATCTCGCCAAGTGCGCGGAAAAACTCAAGGTCGAGGACAATTTGCCGCTCGTCACGGGAAGTCAGATAGCTCAGGAACTCATCCACAACAATCAGATATCCCTTATCCGGATACTTTGCGGAGAAGGCCATCATCATATCTCGAATCAGCTTTTTATTATCGCGGACTGTATCAAAATCCGGCACTTCAAAATCAATTCCTCGTGCCGCAAAATCGTCTTCGATGAAGCCAAACAGAATTTCACGTAGCGACATCGTTACGCCGCCGATTTCAATGCGAAGTACTTCAAACTTGCCTGCGATGCACTCCATCTCTTTTGCAAAGTTTTTATTCTGGAGATACTGAAGGTTATCCGCATCCTTGGCAATAGAAGAAATCACGCTCATCAAGTGTGATTTACCAGTACCATAGTTACCAACAACAAGAACACCCTTGTTATCAACCACTTCGTCCATCTGAAGCTGATCCAATACCGGGCTTTTCAGATTTGCCGCCATGGTATCAGACATAACATAAGATTTCACATACTCTTTCGCCCGGTTCGCATCATCCGCCGTAGTAAGCTGAATGACATCCTCAATCGGGTTGAAGCTGATCAAGTCTGAGTACTTCACTTTTTTATCCTCCCTTAAACGACACAGGTTATGTCGTATCGTTCTACATCGTATTCTTTATAGTCCGCATATCTATCTTCCGCATAAACCAATTTTCCGTCTATCATGGTTCCCGGCCACAAAACAGAAAAAGGCTTGCTTCGATTCGCAATTGTAAGAAGCTGCAAAACATCTATCTTGTATGCTGGATTGAACAGCACATCAAAGTCTCGAATACAACTGTTTTCCGGAATATTTGCAAGAACTTCCTGAAAGCATCTTTCAATCCTCATGGTTCTTCGTTCCGGTTTAATTTTTATGAGCAGAGCCGCCATTTTCTCATTTAATGAAACCTGCTGCAAACTTTCGCAGTATTTTTCATCACAGTAGACAACTGGTCGCATCATTCCTGTTTGATTTTCGGATTGGAGCAGCCGATACTGTATTATCCTTCCCATTCGGCCACCATCCTTATTCTACATTATCAGCTGTCCCATTATCTGGACTCTCTTGGATGAAATCTAACACATCGTCAGCCGTACATCCTAATGCAAGACAGATTTTTTCTACCATTTCAATAGAAACAGGTTCTCCGCGCCCCATTTTTCCAATAGTACTTGCGCTGACTCCGGCAAGCTCGCACAGCTCTTTCTTCTTCATTTTCTTGTCAATCAACAGCTTAAACAACTTGTTATATGATACAGCCATCGTCTTTGCCTCCTGCTTAAAAACAACCTGCCCATGGGTATAATTTCTCTATTTTCAAGTATAGCACTTATCATCTTCTAAGTAAACAGAAAATCGTGCGTTCAAAACACTTTTCACTCTTCTGCAAGCAGGGCTTTCGTGACACGAAAGCGATTTTCTGCTTGTTGGGGAACTCCCCAATCCCCTTAGAACGCTGCCTGCGGCATCGGGCTGCGCATCCGTTCCGGATGCTTTAACGGCAGTTCCTGCCAAAGAAAAAAAGCCCGGTGCAGCATGAGCATAACACTCACACTGCACCGGGCTTTCCATCATCTGCTATTCTGTCTATTTTCTTCTTCCTGCCGCACTTCCTGCTCATGCAGTTGCTCTTTCTTCTGTTCGTCCTCTTTCAGGATTTCCTGCACAATCTTCTGCGCCACAAGCCAATCCTGCATTTCCGATTTGGTCTTGCGGTACTCTGCATAGGAGCTTTTCTTTCGTTCCAGGAGCATCGCATACTCTGCGTTCAGCTCGCTGATGCGCGGGAGCTTTTTGTCAGAACCGTTCTCTTTCTTATAGGCATCAAACGCCTTTTTTGCTGCGCTGCGCAAGGCCAGCATATCCCGATGGGCTTCATAGAACTCCCGGTCGTAGCCGGATGCTTTATACGCGGCAAAAACATCTTTTGTCTTGGCATAATTGATTAGATGCTTCCTCAGTACCGACACTTCCGACATCCGTGCCTCATCTGCCTTTACAGATTCCAGCAGCGCATCACATTTTTCAGAAATTCCATCTGCCTTTTCTTTCAGCTCTGCATAGTTCTTGATTCCATGCTCTTCCATGAACATCATAGCTTTTGCCATCTGCTTCAGATTAAAGACTTTGGCCCAACGCGCATATCCCGCGCCTTTGCCCGCCTGCATTTTGGCACGGACATCAATCAGGAACGACAGCTCTGCCTTCTGATGCACCTGTGCTGACCGTGCGTTTGTACGATTTTTCTCTGCAAATTTGCTTTTATGAACCGCATTTCCAGCAATCACTTCGCAGAGTTCTTCAACCGAATATCCTTTGCCAAGAGAGCGGAAACGAGCAAATCTGGCGTGGCCTTTTCCCCGCAGGGCAGGCTGTTTTCCATCTTTATACTCGTATCCGGCCTCCTG
>ULPS01022839.1_pt1 | contig 11855 bp, 25 predicted proteins | sample 1953711 | NCBI WGS metagenome assembly ULPS01 (sample SAMEA4835635, study PRJEB28245) | human gut metagenome | biome: gut microbiome; material: fecal sample | place: Denmark | collected 2008 | reverse complement strand
TAGAACTTTTAATATCTTTTTTTGGTAATCTCATAATAAATCCCCCTTATTCTGTATTTGAATTTAAAACTAATATTAGGAAGTAATATGCCTGCATTATTCGCTGGTAGTTAAAGCAGGGACATATGCAATACTTTTAATCTGTTGCTTGTCTGTATTCTTCTATAATGTATAAAGTAGGTATAAAGCCAATAAAATAATTATCTAATTTAGCATATACCCCATACTTTGAGCGGTAGCACTCAATGGCTTCTAGCAGAAATTCTTCCGTTACATCAAGATATTCAGCCATTTCGTGAATAGATTTACAATTGGCTTTATAGCAATCAATTAGACCTCTTAAGCCTATTTGTTTGTTATAAGCCCATAGGCGGGCTCTTAATTCCTGCTTCCTGTTAGAAGTGTCTGACATATCTAATATGTTGCCAGTGGAAGTGTAGAAGTGTCCAAGTTCTTCAGCAAGGACACAGGCTTTTTCTTTCTGTGTAGGTAAGTCCTGTTTGATAGCAATACGATTTCCTTTAATTCTTCCTGCGTTAGCAAGCAGAGGTTTTTCTTTTGTAATCAAATTATTGCTATCAGCTTCAATAAGTAATTCCTCGTAATTCAAATTTATCCCCTCTTTTATTTAGAAATTCTCATCATTCATAATATCGTCATCGTTAGCATTCTCTTCGCTGGTTGCGTTCTTAAGAGAATGAGCTGCATCTAATAAATTAGTATCCTGATTATATAAAGGAATATATGTTAGTTCTTCAACACGTTTAGTTGCTTCTTTTTTGCCAAGGTCGTTGAGTACGTTATAGTATTGTAGAATTTTATTAGAAGAATTAATGGAAGTGTGTATTTCCATTAATTCTGATTTACCGACTAACCAAGCTGGGTTTACAGCTAAGGCATTGGCAATAGAGTCAATAACAGGTAGTTTAATTTTTGTTATTTTACCATTTTCATATCGTTGTATCGTAGATTTAGCAACACCAATTTTTTTAGCTACTTCATCAAGCGTGTATTTTCTTAAAGTACGTGCGTTGTGTATTCTTTTTCCTATTTCAATATTATTCATTAAGAAGCTCCTCCTTATGCTCGTATTATATATCAAACTATTGCACAGTGCAATATATAAAATAAAAAAATAGAAAAAATGTTGCACAATGCTATTGACAGTTGAGTTGCGTAATGCTACAATGCGAATGTCGAAAGGAGGTTTAAGAGTTGATTAATACTAATAAAATCAAAGGACGTATGGCTGAATTACAGCTCACCCAAAAAGATGTAGCGAAAGTACTTAATATAGCACAATCGACAGCAAATCAAAAAATTAATAATATAAGACCGATGGACTTAGATGAAGCTGAAAAGATATGCGATTTATTAAAAATTAAGCCTACAGAATTTGAAATATATTTTTTTTACAAAGAAAGTTGCGTTGTGCAACAAAATAAGGAGGCTTAAATGTGAAATTCGATAATCAAAAATTGAAAAATCGAATTAAAGAGATATATGGAAATCAAATTAGTTTTGCAAAAAAAATGGGATTATCTGAAAGAAGTGTATCGCTAAAACTTACAGGCGTAAGACAATGGACACAGAGTGAAATATACAAAGCGAAAGAGTTGTTGAAAATAGAAGATAAGGAAATAGTAAAGTATTTTTTTATAAGAAATTCGTAATAAAACAAAAAACTGTCAGAGGCGTTATCTCTAACAGTTTAGTGCTAAATTTTTTTACTTTTTATACTTTGCAGATTTTCATCACACATAATAACGTTAAGTGTTTCTATCAAGTATTCCACCACTTATGCTGTTTTAGTTCAGCATTAATTACCTGCCCATTAGCTGGTGGAAATCAAGGAACATCCCGATATGGTGAGGATTTATTAACCAGTTCCAACCCGTTACTCTTGCGAGCATTTGTTACGCCATATCAATTATTACATTATACCCCAGTTTAACGTGCTTTGGGTAACCACAATTGCAACCTTAACTAAAAAGAACAGGGCAGATAAGTTTTTCTATAAGTAGCATATAGAGTCTCCTTTCCTGCCCGATAAGGACAAGTTAATGTTAACAAAAATTGAACATAAGTTCAAGAATTATTTAAAGTAAGTAACATACAAGGAGGTGAGAGCTATTGAAAAGAAAACATATAAGTACATTATCCGTAGTTATGAACCATTCATAGAAGAGAAAGCCAAGACATTTATACAGGCAGTATCAGCTATAAAGAAAATGAAAGTATCTGGCATTAAGCATTATGAAGTTATAAGGATACCATTCAGGGAGAGACATCCAAACTTCCAAATATATTTTTCAACAATAGTGTTGGTGATTATCTGGTTAAAGAGGTGAGAATATGAATTTGCTATTTATGACTACAACACTAATATGTGCTGTTGGTTGGATAAAGAACAGATTAGATAAACTGATATTATCTAATTACTTGATAAGAAAAAACATTCACCCAACAGACCAAGAGTTAGATGAATGTTCAAGATTTGTTATAAAGAAGATATTTCATATCAAGTAAGACCTGTGTATGAATTTATAAGTGATGTGATTACATTAGTTGCAATCTGAGAAAGCACATTAAGAGAAAAGCTTCCAACTTTTCCAGCTATTTCCTTAGTCTTATTCCAGTTTGTATCTTTTCGGATATTATTTATAAATTCGTGGGCTTTTGGAGTTAAATCAACAACGGTGCAACTTCCAGTACAGCTTAGTGAAGAATTATAAAGATAACCATACATATCGCATTGGCGTAAGTGATATAGGACAGTGTCTAAATCATAGTTAGGAAATATTGTATGACAATTATCTTCATCAAGATAAAAAAGCGTTTTCATAGATGTTTTTTCTTCAATTGCAAATAGGATATCTCTTATACAATCAGGATTTAATTTCATTTTAAATAAACTCCTTTCCTAAAAACTAGGTACTGCAATACCAGTAATTAAAGTATAGGAGTAAAAGCAAGATTAAACAAGATATTTAAACAAGGAGCAAAAATATGAATATAACGTCAGTAGCAATAACAACTATTATCTGTATAACAATATTAGTTTTATGCAGAGATGATAAGAAGAAGTAAGAAAGGAGAAAGCAATGAAGACAGAAGCAGTAAAAAGAACACTAGAGGATATGGTGTATACGGTAGAAGAAGTTGCAGAGATTATGAAAACATCTAAACAGTATGTATACAGCCTTGTTAATGCTCATCAGTTAAGAGTATTAAAGATACCTCACACAAGAATAAGAAAGTCTGAACTTGAGAGGTTTTTTAAGGATAACGAGGGAAAAGATTTATCAAATCCTAATGAACCCAAAGATATTGTAAGTTAGGCAAATGAAAGGAGAATAATTGTGCGTGACATAGGTTTAATAGTTGCATTTAACAAAAGAATTAATGTAGCTATTACAGATAGAAGAATAGAGGATGCTTCTAAGTGGTTGTTAAGACTTCACAGATTAGAGTGTAAAGCTGGAGTTTCAATAGGTGATTATCGGTTAAGGAATATATAAAAAGAGCCGCAGTGAGGCAACACTGCAACTCAAGTAAAAAATCTCAACTACAGTGTAGAACATTTAGGAGTAAAAATCAATGTATAAATATATTTGTGAGAGATGTAAGGCAAGATTAGACCCAGGAGAAAAATGTAATTGTGAGGATGAAGAGGCACGTTATCTTCGCAAATTCAAATTAACGAAAACTGGACAATATGAATTTAATTTCAAACAGGAAGAAACCATTAATTTATTAAGAAGATCAGATTAGGAGATTTAAGTATGAATGAGATGATAGTGTCTGTAGAGCAGACTAATGGAATTTTAAATATCAGTAATTATGATGAGATTAAGGCAAATGTACAGGCTTCAATGGAATTATATAAGACAATGGTATTTATAGAGGATACGCTTATTGAAGCAAAAAGCACCGTTGCTACATTGAGAAAGTTAAGCAAATGCCTTGATGATAAGAGAAAAGATGTAAAAAGGAGATATATGCTGCCTTATGAAGAGTTTGAGGACAAGATAAAAGAACTCCAGCAGATTATTGCAGAGCCAATAGAACTTATAGCTCAACAGACTAAGGAATATGAGGATAAGCGTATCGAACAGAAGAAGGAAGAAATTCAAAAGGTATACGATAACTGTATAGAGGGTATGCAGGAATATCTTCCTTTAAGCAGGATTTATTCTAAGACTTGGGAGAACAAGGGAGCTTCTATTAAGAAGATTAAAGAAGCTATAGAAACATTAGTTGATAATGCCAAAATGTCAGTTGAAACAATTAAGAATATGCACAGCGATGCTGAACAGAAAGCACTGGATACGTTTAAGAAGACTCTTGATTTGGCAATGTCTATTAATGTAATAACGAAGTATGAAGCTGACAAAGCAGAGATATTAAGAAAAGAGCAGGAGCGAAAGGCGGAGCAGGAACGTAAGGCAGAAGAAGATAAAAGAATACAGGAAAAGGTTAGCAAGGATGATATAAAGCAGAATGTTAAAAGTGCAGATGAAGCCTTTGTTGAAGCTTGCAATAGTGTAGATGATGATATGGTAGCAGCCTTTGTTACAGGATCTAATGAACAGCAGAAGGAATTTATATTGAAGATATATTGTTCTGAAACTGAAAAAGATATGATTTGTGAATATATTGATAATATTGGTGTGATGTATCAGGAGGTATGTAATGGCAGAGAGTAAAAGCATTTACGAAAAGCTTGCAGAGATGAGAGTGGAATTGCAGGCAAAGAAATTAATTAAGACTGGAAAAAATACATACAGCAAATATGAGTATTATGAACTTTCAGATTTCCTTCCATCCTGCAATAGTATTGCGGCACAGCATAAGACATTGTTTAAATTTGCAATTAATGAGAACACAGCAAGTCTTACACTTATTAATCTTGAGAATTTAGAGGATGTAATTGAATTCAGCATACCTACCGCTAGTGTAAGCATTCAGGGAGCTACTGCAATGCAGAATATTGGTGCGGTAACAACATATGCCAGAAGATACCTCTATATGATAGCGATGGAGATAAGCGAGGATGATAACCTTGATATAGCAGATACTGCGGAAAAGGTTACAAAGGAACAGCAACAGCGGAAAGAAGAAGCTGAACGTAAAGCTCAGGAAGCAAAAGAAGCTGAAATAAAAGCTATGAAGATAACCAAGCCTAAGATAATGACAATTGAACAGGAGATTAAAAGAACAGGGGTATCCAGCAAAGTGATATGTGAGCGTTTCAGAGTTAATAGTCTTGAAGAAATTACAGAAGAAATGTTCCCTAAAGTAATGCAGGCTTTAAGGGCAACAGCTTCAAAGCCGGTTATTGAAGAATGAAATGCACAGGAAGATATAAAGATGTATCAATAGATTTTCAGACAATGAAACAGATACTTATGTTAGAAGTAAATGATAATGTGGCTGGACAGTTTATTGAGCTTAAAGAAAAGGAAAAGCTGGATATAGAAATTAAGCCCCACAGGGAAAGGCGAAGTCTTGATGCCAATGCCTATTTTCACGTTCTTGTAGGCAAGATAGCTGATAAGCAGAGGTTATCTAAAGCCAAGGTTAAGAATATGCTTCTGGGACAATATGGACAGCCTATGGAAGTTGATGCCGGTGTTGTGGCAGTAATAAAAACCAATATACCAATAAATACAGCATATGAAATGGAAGAACCACATTTAAGATACATCAAATATGAAGTTGAAAATGGATTTGAAGTATATTTCTACAAAATCATAAGAGGCAGTCATACATACAATTCTTATGAAATGTCTGTATTAATTGATGGTACTGTGGCAGAAGCAAAAGATCTGGGAATAGACACAATATCTCCTGTAGAGCTGGCACAGCTCAAAGAAAGGTGGAATATATGAGTAAGAAACTTAAAAGTGTATTCACTGATAATATGGATGAATGTATATTCACAGGTTCAATTACAGTAGAACGGCATCATATATTCGGAGGATCTAACAGGAAGAAAAGTGAGAAGTATGGATTTGTAGTTCCACTTCGTCCAGATTTACACCCTAATGGAGTATATGCCGGACAATATGCCAATGTCATAGACTTAAGGCTTAAGAAGATGGCACAGAAGTATTATGAAGAGAATTATGGTACAAGAGAATATTTTATACAGGAGTTTGGAAGAAATTATCTGTGACATATAATATCACACAATCTACGTTGTCACAGAAATACATATAAGCCCTGTGGTGCATACTTCCACAGGGCGGAAAGGAGCTGAATGCTCTATACATTTACTATTAAAGGTACATTGCCAGGTCTTAATGAATATTTAAAGGCGGAAAGAAGCTTTCATAACAGGCATAGCAATGGAAATGATATGAAACAACAGTATCAGGTGATTATATCTGACGCTATAAGGCTTGAATTAAAGCGTACACATATAAATAGTCCTATAAGACTTAAATATATGTTCTATGAGCCAAATAGAAAACGAGACCTTGATAATATAGCAGGAGTTGCACATAAGTTCATACAGGATGCACTTGTTAAATGCAAGGTTATAGATAATGACGGCTGGAATAACATAGTAGGCTTTGAAGATCATTTCTTCATAGATAAACATAACCCACGAATAGAAGTGGTCATGGAAGAGGTGAAGCCGTGATGACAGAACAGCGTATCGACTACATAAAACAGCTGAACGGGTTTGAAAGGTGGCTCGAAAGTCATTACTTGCCGAGTGCTGCGCAATTATTGTACTACAAGTTATTAAGTATTAATAATATGGCAGGGTGGTGCGAGTGGATACAAGTAGATAACCAGCGAGTAATGTCTCGTTGTCAGATGTCAAGAGAGGCTACGTTAGTCGAAAACAGGAATAAATTAATAGATGCTGGACTTATAGAATTCCAGAGAGGGAAAAAAGGAAGTCCTAATAAATATAAGATTTGTACTTTCAAATCCGTAGTAAAAAGCGTAGGAGAAACCGAAGCAGAAAGCGTAGTACAAACCGAAGGGAAAAGCGTAGGAGAAACTGTAGCCATATATAAACATAAACGAAAACTAAATAATATAGCGCCTGCGCGCGTGAACAACAAATTTAATAATTTTAACCAAAGACCAAAACATTCAGACGAGTTCTACAACTCTGTTCTGGACAACTAACGAAAGGAGCTATAGAGATGATGGATTTAGAAGCTGTAAATCAGTTTAGTAAATCGCTTACGGAAGAAACTAACAGACTTATCAAAATCAGAGCTTTAGCCACAGATATAAGTGCTAAAGCACTGTACAAGGCAGAATTTGAACCTGATGGTTCAGCGGCTCATTATGAGGCATTTGAGAATATACCAGTGCTTAATGATATAGCTGAGGAAACTGCACAGTTTATCAAGGACCGATTAGATAAATATCTTGAAGATAAAAGCGCAAAACTTGAAGATTGTGTTGCAGCTATGATGGCAGAATTTGGACTTGCACAGGGTAATGATTTGGGAAAAGTAACAGCTGGTTTAAATGGGCCAGGCAATAGCTTAAATAATTCCAAGCAGGCAAAGAACCAGCAGGAAGATAAGAAAGTCTGTGCAACAGGAAAGGCGAATACTCCCAGTTAAAAGAGGTATCTGCTGTGATAAGTGCGGAAAGGCTATTGATACGCAAAAATACAGTTTAGAGGAATATGTGTATAAGCGCATTGTCCGTGGAAAGATGAAATATTATTGCAGTTACAATCATATGCGTGTTGCACAGCTTGAAGATGAAGCACAGAAGCAGGCGAAGAAGTCAGCACAGAGGAAAGAAGGGAAAAGTAATGGCTAGGTTAAGCAAAGCGTTAAGGGCTGATGATGAAGAATTGAGGTGCTGATATGACAGATGTATATGAATGTGAAGGTCAGATGAGCATATATGAGTTCCTGGACAAAGAGCCAGAGGAAACAAAGTGGAATAAATGACCAGATAAGATACCAGAAGAACGTGGCAGATGGTATGAACTATTGCTTAAATGTGTATTTGAGGATGGTGTTGAGTTTGTAATTGATGGAAAATACAGGGATAAGACACTTATAGGTAATCCGCTGCCAGTTGAATATAGGAGTAAGAAATGCGAGATATATTGGAGGTATAAGGAGAATGGAGTTACAGATATTTAACAACAATGAATTCGGACAGATAAGGTCGCTTATGCTGGATGATGAAGTGTGGTTTATTGGAAAAGATATTACATTGGCACTTGGATATTCCAATGACCGCAAGGCATTACAGGATAATGTTGATTTAGAAGACAGGAGACTAATTCAAAAGTCACCAGAAGTTACATTAGAAATTCCAAACAGAGGAATAACAGCAATCAATGAGAGCGGACTATATTCATTAATTCTTAGCAGCAAATTACCGAGTGCAAAGAAATTCAAAAAATGGATAACATCTGAGGTGCTTCCAAGTATACGAAAAAATGGAAGCTATCAGAGACCACTCAGCCAACAGGAAATGATGCGAATACAGTTAGGTATGATAGATAATGTTTCAGACAGAGTTACAAAGTTAGAGAACACTATGAACATAGATTATGGCCAGCAGCGCAACTTAGACAAGCTTATATCATCAAGGGTTATAGAGCTGTTAGGTGGAAAGAAGTCAAATGCTTATAAGGAGATAGGCAGGAAGGTATTTTTAGAGATCAATCACGATTATTGGGATTATTTCAATGTCAATGCAAGAGGCAATGCACCAAGGCTTAAATACGAGGAAGCTGTGGAGTATGTAAAGAACTGGATACCAAGTACAAATACAATGATGATGATTAAGGATTGTAATGCGCAGATGTCTATGCCGGAAGATTGGAGGTAAAGAAAGTGAGATTAATTGATGCGGATAAATTAAAAAAGGAAATAGAGAACTATTTTATAGACAAAATTACAAAACATAAGTACAACGTGGACTGTGTTGATTGTAATGCTGAATTACAGGAAATTCTTGCTAGTCAAGAAAAGTATGATGTAGCTGTGGAACAGGAGGATTTACAATGAGTAGATTGATTGATGCGGATGTTTTTAAAGAATATATAAAGAATGGCTTTCGAGATGCAACAAACCTCTTCAAAAGGGAAGAATACAGAGATCTAGCAAGACAGATAACAGATGCTTTCTGCCTTGATATAGATGAGCAGCCAACAGCTTATGACATTGATAAGGTTGTTGAACAGTTGAAAGAAAGAAGCAAAGAGTTTAATTCTGGCTTGAGATTGCATGGGAAACCAGAAGAGATGCTTACTGATGAAGCGATTGAGATAGTAAAGGCAGGTAATAAATAATGGATGATAGCAGAATACAGGCAATGAGAGATAATCGTGTATATATCAGCGGACCGGTAACAGGCATTGATGATTATATGGGACGCTTCAGCAATGCCGAGAAAGAATTAAAAGAGCAAGGCTTTAGTGTTGTTAATCCAGCAAAGGTGTTATCACAAATGCCAGCAGATACAACAAGCTATGAGGAGTATATGCAGATGTCTATGATGATGTTAAGTATGTGTTCACACATATATATGCTTAAAGGCTGGGAGAAGTTCACAGGAGCTAATAGGGAGTTCGGATATGCGTTAGCAAGCGATATGATAATTATGAGAGAGTAGTATGAAACAATGTATAGGCCAGTTAAAGTTTGAAGAGTGTATGACATTTAAAGAAAAGATGGAAGCACGAGGGTGGCATAATTGCTATGATGCAGAACCAGATAAACCAGGAATATATCAAATTTACAGACGTAATGGAAGCAAAGGAAAGGCATATTACAAAGGTAAACATATATGGCAGCAGTTAACAGATAATGGCTGGTCTTTCAGCTGGTGGAGAGATGAAAGGAAGTAATTATATTGAAAGAAGTTAAACATTATATATGTGAGATATGTGGAACGGAATACAATGATAAAAGCAAAGCGCAGCATTGTGAAAAAGGACATTGTAAGCCATTGGAAATAATAAAGGCACGATATTTAAGGATTGGTAATAACGCTAAGGGGTATCCATTAGAAATAACAGTAAAAATGGCTGATGGTACAGAACAGAAGTATAAGCGATAGGTAGGTGTAGCGAGTGGAAGAACAGTACAATATTAAAGAAATATTGATACAGTATGATGACTTAATAAAGGAAAGAGAAGCGTTAAAGGAGTCTATATCTCAGATAGAGAAAAGGATAAGTAAGATGGAGCAGGAAGGATATACTGTAATAGATAGTGTATCAGGCGGAAATGGAGGAAAGCAGCATTTCAAGATAGAAGGTTTCCCATATTCGGAATATGATACTCAGATGGCATTATTGATGTTAAGAAAGTCGCAGCAGGAAGATGTTCTTGAGAAGATAGAACGGCAGATAGCGCTTGCAGAGCATTACATATACCAGATAAAGAGCAGTACTATGAGAAGGATGATTACATACAGATATGTTAATAAGTATTCTTGGATAAAAGTAGCACATAGTATGGGAAAACACTATACTGCGGATGGATGCAGGATGGCAGTTGAAAGGTTTTTGAAAGAAAAATAAAAGTCTGTTCGTTCTGTTCGTTTTATATGTGGTAATATTTATCGTGGAACAGATGCAGAATGCACTGAGCCACGGACATATATCAGTTTGAAATTCAATAATATCCCCTGTGGTGCTGGTGAGAGCTGGCGCCATTACTCCTAAATTGATAATTATCCCCTCTTAAGGCACTGACGAAAGTTGGTGTCTTATTTTGTTGATTTTTTTATGTGGTTAGTTATATTATAAATACAATTAGGAGGATTAAGAATGGAAAAAATTATTGAAAAATTCATTGAAAAATTGTCAGCAGATTTTGTTATAAAAAAGGGAGGACAAGCTTTAAGTATAGTAGTTTCAAGCATCTTACCAACTGTGATTTTATTCTATCTATGGGATGAACATATATATTATGATAAGGAATTGATAAGAACTATTATTTTAATATTGGCTGTTTCATTGTGTACATATGCTTATTATTGGGTTATTGTTTATATAGGAGAGATATTGATATATGGTTATAATAAAGATGAAAAGAGTGAAATGTATCGTATTATTTCAACAGCATTTTTGAATGTAATTAGTGTATCAATAAGTATATTAATATTAGTATCAATTCCTACAATATATAGCAAAATATTATATTTAGAAATAGTTTTAGGAATATCGTTGATTTGGCTTATTTTATCTTATAAAGAAAGTAAAGTAGACGATAAATATTTAAAACAAATAAAGTATAAATATATGGAAGATGTTATTAGTCAAAATAAAGATATATGTAATACATATAATAAAGAGATTGATAAAATTGTAAAGTTAGATCAAAAAATAAAAAATAAGCAAAGTGCATTAAAAATATTAAAAATAGAAGATAAGGATACAGAAAATGGTTGAAAGGAGTTGACTGTATGGCATTAACCCCAAAACAAAAGCGTTTCTGCGAAGAATACCTTATAGACCTTAATGCCACACAGGCAGCTATCAGGGCAGGGTATTCACCGAAGACAGCAGAACAGACAGCATCAAGACTGTTAAGAAATGTTAAGGTGCAGGAATATATAGCAAAAAGACAAAAAGAGCTATCAAGGAGTACAGAGATAACCCAGGAGAGAGTTATCAAGGAACTTGCCTTGATAGCTTTTTCTAATAATGCGGATTATGCACATGTGGTTGAAAAGAAGATGCAAGTAGAAGTGGGAGGAGCACTTGTGGATGTACTGGATAAAGATGGTAATCCTGTTATGTATAGAACAGTAGAGCCGGTGCTTACAGAAGAACTTACAGAGGAACAGAAAAGAGCTCTTGCTGTTATCAAGAAGGGTAGAGATGGATTAGAAGTTAA
>ULPS01042934.1_pt1 | contig 11881 bp, 10 predicted proteins | sample 1953711 | NCBI WGS metagenome assembly ULPS01 (sample SAMEA4835635, study PRJEB28245) | human gut metagenome | biome: gut microbiome; material: fecal sample | place: Denmark | collected 2008 | reverse complement strand
ACGACCGCCATACATTCTTCCAGAAAGGCTTCTGCCTCTTCCAGGCTGGAGGCCACGTCCTCCTCCGGGAACAGCTTTCCCTGATTCTCCAGAAAACATGTCAGAACCGCTTCATCATATCCCTGCATCCTCTCCCCTCCTTTCTGAAGCTTTTCTATACAAGAATATAACGTGTAGCCCGTCATGGTTCAAGCCTTTTATAAAAATTTTATATTCCATTTTCCGTCACTGTCCTGTCCCGGACGGTCATCTACATTCTTTCACGGATGATTCTCCAGACACCCTTTTCCTGCCAGGACGGGCAGGAAAAGCGGGCGGCCGCCTTCACCTCCGGCCGGGCGGTTTCCACCGCATAACTGTAATATGCCGCTTTCATCAGACCGATATCGTTTGTATTGTCTCCAAAGGCCATGGTTTCCTCCGGCAGAACGCCAAACCGGCTCTGAATCCATCCCAGGGCCGCTCCCTTATCCACCGAACGCTCCATGAAGTCCACCCATTCTTCTCCCGCCACGCAGACCTGCACCCGGTCCTTCCAGGCAGGGATCAGTTCACGTTCTCCAAGCTCCCGGATGCTTCCCTCATGGTATACGGCAATTTTCAGAATCACCGTCTCTTCCTTCAGAACATCCTCCACCTGCCGGAAGCTGTTGTGATAACCATAGGCCATCAGATCCAGAAAAGCCCTGTTCTTTGATTCGATCAGGCTGCCCTGCGGGGTGGAAACCACAAAATCATACCCTTCTCCCAGTGCACGAAGCTCTTCAACAATCCCGCAGACATACTCCCGCTCCATGGACGTGACCCTGAGATCCTCTCCCTGATAATGGATATGCGCTCCGTTTTCCGCAATATAGCAGATTTCCTCCGCCACATCCCGGAACACGTTCTTCACGCTGGGAAGCTGCCTGCCGCTCGCCGCGCAGAACAAAACGCCCCGCGCGGTAAGGCTGCGGATCTCCTCCGCCATCTCCGGATACAGATCCGGAGTGGATTCCTCGATCAGGGTTCCGTCAATATCCGATGCGATCAGCTTTATCATAAATATCTGTGTCCTCTTTCTTTTCTGTCATAAGTATGCGAAAAGCTCCTGCGGTCCTGCAATCACAGCATCCGCCCCGTTTTCCACAAGCTCCTTCCGGTCTCTGAAGCCCCACAGCACGCCCACAGTGAAGATTCCCGCAGCTTTTCCGGTCCTCATATCCACGCCGCTGTCTCCCACATAAAGAAAATCTGACGCCGGCAGGCCGAAGTGCTCCATGATCCGGTAAACGCCGGCAGGATCGGGTTTTCTGGGGACATCCTCTCTCTGTCCCTGCACAAAATCAAAAAATCCCTTTCCGAACAGCTCTTCCACTACCCGAAGGCTGTCCGCATCCGGCTTATTGGAAAGGACTGCGATCCGCACCCCGAGATGCTTCAGCTTCTCCAGAAGAGGAACGATACCATCATAGGGCTTCACCTGATACATGCAGCCCTCCGCAAAAATTTTCAGATAGGCTTCATAAACCTGATCGAAATGGGACAGCTTCCCGTCCCCCGCCGCCAGAAGCGCCCGGCGGATGAGCATGGCCGCCCCATCTCCCACAAACCGCTTATAGTCCTCCTCCTGAAAGGAGGGCAGGCCGAACATCGAAAGCGCCAGGTTTCCGCAGTGTGTAATGGACGCAATGGTATCCGCCAGCGTCCCGTCCAGATCAAAAATAACCGCTTTTTTCATGGTTATGAATTTCCCTCTTTCCGCCGCAGAGCATCACAGGCCTGCACGGACCGCATCCGCGCCATCCAGCAGTCCTTCCTGCTTCATCTCCTGGTACAGCCGGCCCACGGGCAGACCGACCACATTATTGTAGTCTCCTTCGATCCTGCGGATGAACCGGGCAAACAGCCCCTGAATTCCGTAGGCCCCCGCCTTGTCCATCGGCTCCCCGCTTCTCACATATTCCTCGATCTCTTCCTCCGTCATGGGCCAGACCGTCACATCGGTACGCTCGTGGAAGCTCATCTGGCGCATGCTTCCGCCCTGGCGCCAGATGAGGGTCACGCCGGTATAGACCTGATGAGTCTGCCCCTGAAGAGCCTTCAGCATAAGGACAGCCTCCTGTTCATTCCGCGGTTTTCCCAGAGGCTTTCCCCTGAAAAATACCAGCGTGTCCGCCCCGATGACCACCGCGTTATTTTCCGCCTTTCCGGCGACCTCTGCTGCCTTGTGAAGAGATAACTCCTCAACCTGCTTCTGGGGAAGCCGCGCCTCACATTTTTCCTCCCCGTCTGCAGCCTGCACCGTAAAGGAAAGGCCGATCTGCTCAAGCAGCTCCTTTCTTCTGGGTGAAGCGCTCGCAAGTATAATCTGATGCTTCATGATTCCTCCGTTTTCTCCTGCATGCACAGAAACGCTCGCCCTTTATTCTGCAGTTTCTTCCACATGTACCTCCGGGATGAACACCCGGCTGTCTCTCACATCGTCCGCTTCTTCTTCCCTCGCAGCCTCCATGGCTTCCCGACAGAACACCTCCTGGGCGGTAACGGCCTCCTTGCCCCTGCGGTCCACCTTCTCATAGCTTCCGTCAGGCAGCAGGATCTGGGCCTTCATGGTATCCGCAAGCTGCACATCCAGGATGTGAATCAGCTTCTCCTTCAGCTTCGGATCCTCCACAGGGAACAGGATCTCCACGCGCCGCTCCAGATTTCTCGGCATCCAGTCCGCGCTGCCGCAGTAAACCTCGCTCTTACCCGCGTTTTCAAAATAGAAGATGCGGCTGTGCTCCAGGAAGGTTCCCACCAGGGAACGGACAGAGATGTTCTCACTCACACCGGGAATTCCAACCTTCAGACAGCAGATTCCCCGCACGATCAGTTCGATCTTCACGCCCGCCGCGCTGGCCGCATACAGCGCTTCTATCACATCTCTGTCACAGAGAGAATTCATTTTCGCCACAATATGTCCTTTTTCCCCGGCTCTCGCATGCTCCGCCTCCCGGCCGATCAGGCGCAGGAACTTATCCTTCAGCCACAGGGGAGCAAGAGAAAGCTTATTCCAGGAAAGAGGTTCCGAATAGCCTGAGAGCATATTGAACACCGCCGTCGCGTCCTCGCCGATGGCCTCGGAGCAGGTCATCATGCCGATGTCCGTATACTGCTTCGCCGTGGCATCATTATAGTTTCCGGTTCCCAGATGTACGTAACGGCGGATGCCGTCCTCTTCCCTTCTCACCACCAGGGTGATCTTGCTGTGGGTCTTTAAGCCCACCAGTCCGTAAATGACATGGCAGCCGGCCTTCTCCAGCTTTTTCGCCCAGACAATATTGTTCTCCTCATCAAACCGGGCCTTCAGTTCCACCAGAACGGAAACCTGTTTTCCGTTTTCCGCGGCCTGAGCCAGAGCGGCGATGATCGGCGAATTGCCGCTGACCCGGTACAGGGTCTGCTTGATCGCAAGCACATCCGGGTCCTTCGCCGCCTCTCTTACGAACCTGATCACCGGCTCAAAGGACTGGTATGGGTGATGCAGCAGGATATCCCCTTTTCTGATCTGGTCAAAAACGGAGCCTTCTCCCATGAACTCCGGTACGGGCTGAGGTTCATATTTTTCCGCCTTTAAATGCTCAAAGCCTGACAGGCCATACATCTTCATCAGGAAGGTGAGATCCAGAGGGCCGTCAATCCGGTAAATGTCGTCCTCATCGATGGAAAGCTCTTTTTTAATGATGGAAAGGAGCTTTTTATCGATGCCCGCCTCCACCTCCAGGCGGATGGCCTGGCCCCACTGCCTCTTTTTCAGCTGCTTTTCGATCTCCTTCAGCAGATCCTCCGCCTCGTCCTCGTCAATGGTCAGATCAGCGTTTCTCATGATCCGGAACGGATGGGAGCAGAGCACGTCATAATTTAAGAACAGTCTGGAGATGTTGCGCTCGATGATCTCCTCCAGCAGGATCACCGCTCGGTTTCCGTCCTCTCCCGCAGGGATCTCCACAATTCTGGCAAGTACGCTCGGCACCTGGACCGTGGCAAACTCCAGCTCCTTTTTCTCTCCCCTTCTGGAAAGCAGGGAGCCAATATTCAGGGATTTGTTTCGGATCAGCGGGAAGGGCCTGGAGGAATCCACCGCCATGGGAGTGAGCACCGGATAGACATTTTCATCAAAATAATCATCCACATAGGCAGCCTGTTCGTCATTCAGATCCTCATGCCGCTCCACCACCGTCAGGCCGTTTGCCTTCAGAAGCGGAAGGAGGGAACGGTTATAGGTGGAATACTGCTGGGCAACCAGTTCGTGGGCAGCCACCGTGATCCGGGACAGCTGCTCGGAGGCGGTCAGTCCCGCGATATCCTTCTTCGTGTATTTCGCGTTCACCATGTCCTTCAGGGACGCAACACGCACCATGAAAAACTCATCCAGATTGGATGCGGTGATGCTTAAGAATTTCAGACGTTCAAACAGAGGGATCTGTTTGTCCCTGGCCTCTGACAGCACCCTTTTGTCAAACAAAAGCCAGCTCAGCTCCCTGTTGGTATAAAGGGAAGGATCCTTAAATCCGTTTTCCTCAATATTTTTCTTTTCAGCCATTTTCTTCTCCATTCCGGGGCGTGCATTCCGGCACTTCCCACGCTTTATTGCGCTTTAAATGAACTTTTTCTGCTTGATGACGGGACGGACGCTGTATACCTCTTCAAAGAAGGCTGCCTTTGCTGCAAACAGCCCCTTTTCCAGCGTGATATCCTCCGTCGTATTCACCGTGATGACCAGCTGATTATCCTTCAGCGTAGTCCTGAAATCCTTAAACTTCTGTTTATGGCTGCGGTCCAGTCCGTTCGCCACCCGCAGGATCGCCGTCAGCTTGGCGATGATCAGATAATCCGTGCTGTCCGCGCCTGTGGGCGCACTGCGCCATTCATAATAGGCAAAGGGCTGATGATTATAGCGGACCACGTTTGCAACGATTTCCCTCTCCCGGTGGGAAAGTCCGATGATTTCCGTGGCCATGACGATCTGGTAGGAACATTCTCCCAGATTCACCATGCTGATATATTTTCCGCAGTCGTGAAGGAGGGCGGCGATGCGCAGAAGCAGACGCTCCCTCTTCCCCAGGCCATGCAGACGCTTACAGCTGTCAAAAATCGTCACGCAGATGTGCTCCAGCGTCTCTCCCCGGCGTTTGCTTCCCAGGAACCGTTTGCTGATATTTCTGGCACAGGCCACGATGTCCTGTTCAAAATCATGCTTCGGCACCAGAATTTTGTTTTTCTCCGCGTACTCGTAGGCGATTCCGTCACAGAGCGTCACGCCCGGCGCCCAGATCAGCTTCGCGTCCATCAGCTTCACAGCCCGTCGGAGCAGAGTGGCGGAAATGCCGATCAGCCGGAGGTTTTCCTCCGATACGCCGAAATGAGCAGCCGCTTCCTCTTTGGAGTGGGTGCGCAGATATTCCATAAACCGTCCGTAGCCCTCGCTGTCCACATACCCGGAACGTTGAGAGCCGGCAATCCTTTTCTGCATCAGCATGGATACATAATCGTCAACTACGATGATGTTCTCCACATTCCGGTCCTTCAGATACATTCTTTTGAATACGGAAAGCTGGCTGTCGATCATCTCCTCCAGGAGCCCCTCATGCTTGGAGGGCTTTACATTCAGCTTATCCAGAAGCTCCTGCAGGCGCAGCACTCCGATGCGCAGATTCTGGGTGGCGACCAGCGTATCCTTATCAAAGAGGGAAAGCTGGATGCTTCCGCCGCCGATATCCAGAATTGCCGTCCCCTTCTCGATGATCTTCCCGAAATCCTCTCCTTTTAACGCGATGGACTTGTAATCCAGGAAGCGCTGCTCCGAGTTGGAGAGCACGTTTATCACGATTCCGGTTCTCTGCCGGATCTGATCCAGAATGATCGCCGTATTATCCGTCTCCCGGATGGCGCTGGTGCCGTAGGCCTTATAGTCCTCCACCCGGTAGGTCTTCATGATATCCGCAAATTCCCGCAGGATGGAACAGAGCTCATCCACCTTCTCGTAGCTGATCTTTCCCTCTGCGAAGGTATCGTTTCCCAGATCAATCCTGTGCCGGATATGGTCTATCTCCTTCATTCCCGTTTTTGTGGAAAATTCAAATATTTTCATGGCGAGCTCGTAGGAGCCCACGTCTATCGCTGCAAAGGTTTTCAATTTACTCTCCATTCCGGGGCATTCCACGCATTCGTCAACGCCCACTCTTCTTTCCTTCCGTACTTTTCCTCCGGTCCGAGGAGGCTCACAGAGTTCCGGACAGATAATCGATGAACTGCTGGGCCGTTCTTCCGGAAAGCCCTCCGTGGAACAGTTCCCATTTGTTCGCTTCCGCCAGCAGCTCTTCCTCCGGGAGCGCAATATGCGCCCTTTCCGCCAGCGCCTTCACGATCTGCTGAAACTGGGCCTTATCCGGCGCGCCGAAATAGATCGTCACGCCGAAGCGGTATACCAGAGACAGCTTTTCCTGAACGGTATCGTTGGAATGCAGATCGTCGTCCTGCTCCCGTTTGTCACTGAATTTTTCACGGATCAGATGCCTCCGGTTGGAGGTGGCATAGATCAGCACGTTGTCCGGCTTCTTTTCCAGACCTCCCTCGATGACCGCCTTCAGATACTTGTATTCCGTCTCAAAATCCTCAAAGCTCAGATCATCCATGTAGATGATAAATTTATAATTGCGGTTCTTGATCTGAGCGATTACGTCATTCAGATCCCGGAACTGATGCCGGTATACCTCAATGATACGCAGGCCCCTGTCATAGTATTCGTTGGCGATGGCCTTGATGCTGGAGGACTTTCCGGTCCCCGCATCTCCGTAAAGCAGGCAGTTGTTTGCTTTCCTGCCCGCGACAAAAGCCTCCGTGTTTTCCACCAGCTTCTTTTTTGCCGTCTCATAGCCCACCAGATCGGAAAGCTTCACATGGGCGATATTCAGAATCGGCTCGATCACCACCGCTTCCTCACCGTCCTCCGTCCTTCTGTGTCCGATGCGGAAAGCCTTGTGAAGCCCGAATTTTCCCACACCGTACTCCCGGTAGAACTCCGTCAGCCGCTCCTTCATTTCCTCCGATGAAGGCGCCTCTGCCAGCCGCACCGCCAGCGTACAGATCCGGTCCCTGATGCGGGTGTTGTACACCCGGCTTTCCTGCTCGTTTCCTTCATAGGAGAGCACCTGTCCGAATTCGGGAACCTGAAGCGAGCGGGATACCGCCGCAAAGTCAAAGGTAAACAGCTCCCGGAAAATGGCAATATCGTGCAGGACGGCAGCGTTGACCGTCCCTTCCACCGCCCCGCGGATCTCACAGGCGCGGCTGTAGCTGTTTTCATGATTCACCAGAAGGTTACTCAGATAGCAGTGCCACAGATTTCCGGAAAAGCCGTGGCTTCCGGCCAGTTCCAGCAGCCCGCTCATACAGGCGTACAGTTTTCCGCGCGCCTTCTCTCTTTTCTCCTGATAGTGGCGGGATATCCAGGCCATCTCCGAAAGGAGCTTCCCATCCTGCCCAAAATCTCTGTATACGATCAGCTCTTTTTCTCTCATTTTTTCCTCACATAAATTTCGACGGCCTCAGTAATTTCCCAGCACCCTCATGTTTCTCGCCTCATCCCGAAGGCCGCGCAGGGCGTTCTTCACCGCGCTGTCCTCCAGGTTGCCGTCAAAATCGATAAAAAACCGGTATTCCCAGTTCCTTCCCTCAAGGGGACGGCTTTCGATTCTGGTCATGTTCAGATTGTTATAGATGAAATGAGAGAGCATATGATACAGAGATCCGCTCTCATTGGGAACCTCAAAGCAGATGCTGATCTTCTTCGCATCCTTCAGGAAAATCTTCTGGTTGGTGATGATGATGAACCGGGTGGAATTGGTGGCTGACTGATTCACCGGCTTCTTCAACACCTCAAGTCCGTAAACCTTTCCCGCATACTCTCCCGCGATGGCCGCCTGGCTTCTGTCCCCGTCCTCCGCCACCTTTCTCGCTGCAAAGGCGTTGTTGGGAAGGCTGATCTGCCTCCACTCATGCTGTGAAAGGAACCGGGCGGACTGCATCAGCGACTGCGGATGGGAATAGACGGTTTTGATCTCATCCATCTTCGTGCCGGGAAGGCCCAGCAGGCAGTGCTCGATTTTAATGATCTGCTCGCCCACAATGTAATTTTCAAATTCCACCAGAAGATCATAGATCTCGCTCACGATGCCGGCTGTGGAATTTTCAATGGGAAGCACCGCAAAATCCGCGCTCCCCTCCTCGATGGCGCAGAACGCGTCCCGGAAGGTGTCCACATGAAAGCTGTTGATGCCTTCTCCGAAATACTGAATCATCGCCGCCTGGGAAAAGGCGCCCTCTGCCCCCTGAAACACCACGCGCGTCCGGTCCATTTCCAGGGAATCCACCGGGATGAAGGGAAGGCGTCCGAGAGTTCCCTTTTCCGTCAGGAACTGATACTGCAGCTTTCTGCTCATGGACATGATCTGTTCAAACAGTTCTCCTACTCCTGTCCGGTTGAAATCGGTGTGGGTCATGGCCTGCACCGAGGCGATCTTTTCCTTCTCCCGCGTCGGGTCAAACACCTTTTTTCCCGTTTCGATCTTATACCTTGCCACCTGCCCGGAAATCTCCATCCGCTTCTCAAACAGGTCCACAATCTGCCTGTCCACCGCGTCGATCTGCGCTCTCAGTTCCTGTAAGTCCATAGCTCCTCCGTTCCGGAAAAATACGGATTTGTCCGTATTCTTCTCATTATCGTATCTCTTTTTTCATCATCCCGCAACAGAACGGGACAAGATTTTACACAGATTTCACACTACAGTTCACTCGTCCGCCAGAGACGGGCAGATGCCGTGCTCGCACGAGCAGATGCCTGCCTCTGAGCGGACGAAGGGAGCGCCACTCAATGAGCAAAGGCAGCTGCGAAGCAGCGGAAAGCGCGCAGCGCGGCTTTGCGAATGGCGCGGGTGAACTGCGGCGTCACGGCCTCTCAGCCTCCACGTGCACCTCTCCTTCCTTTTCAAGCTTCCTCAGGAGGGTGATGACGGGTCGCCTGCTCACCGGATGCACCAGCCCCGGCGCGATGTCGCAGAGGGGCTTTAATACGAAGTCCCGGTTCTCCATATCCGGATGAGGCACGATCAGGCGCGGCGTCGTAAGGATACGGTCCTCATAAAAGAGAAGATCCAGATCCAGCGTCCGGGGCCCCCAGTGCACCTTTCTCTCCCTTCCGGCCTTCTGCTCCAGCGACTGCAGAAGATCCAGAAGCGGCTCCGGCTCCAGCAGGGTTCTGACCCTCATGACCGTGTTGAGAAACTCTCCCTGTTCCACACCGCCGTATGGAGTGGTAGCATATACCGGCGCCGTCTCCTCCACCCGGCAGAGGGGATGTGCGTTCACCCCGTCAACTCCCAGTTTGAGGAAGGCCTCCCGGTCTCCCAGATTGGAGCCCAGGGCCACATATGCGGTGTGCCAGCCGCGGCGGATGCACACCGCCACATCCTCGAAGGGAAGGGGAATCGGCGCCTGCGGCTTGTGAATGGTCAGCTCCAGGCTCTCCACCGCCGGAAAGGACAGCAGGAGCTCTCTCGCCGTCCGCTCCGCCGCCGCCTCGATCAGCCGGCAGTTTTCCTCCGTCATGACCTGCGTGATCCTTTCGCAGACCGCGCCGTAATCGGTGGACAGCTTCAGGTCGTCCTTCTCTCCCGCCTCCCGCAGCCTGGTATCCAGGACGGCATCCACGAAAAAGCTCTGTCCCAGCTTTCTTTCCTCTTCAAACACACCGTGTCCGGCATAGACTCTGAGTCCCCTGATCCTGATCTGATCCATAACCGATTTTTCCTTTCTCTTCCCGGCAGTTTTCTTCCGGGGAATATCCTCCTCCGCCGTTCCTCCAGCCTCAGATCTTCCGGCGGCCGCGGCCTCTTTCTTATCTAATCCTGTATTCCGCAATTGCCTCGGCCATCCGTACGGCGCGCACATTCTCCTTCACATCATGCACCCGCACATGGGAACAGCCGGAAAGCACCGCAAACACAGTCGTCACCAGCGTTCCTTCCAGCCGCTCGGTGACCGGCACATCCAGCGTCAGTCCGATCACCGATTTCCGTGACGCACCCAGAAGGACCGGACAGCCGAGTTCATGAAGGCTGTCCAGACTGGCAATCACCTCCAGATTCTGCTCTCTGGTTTTGGCAAAGCCCACGCCGGGATCCAGAATAATGCTCTTCTTTTTCATGCCCGCCCGGTCAGCAATGGCAAGCGTCTCCCGCAGATCCGCCTTCAGTTCGAGGAGGAAATTCTCATATTCCGCCTGCCTGCGGTTGTGCATCAGGCAGCAGGGCAGACCGCTCTTTGCAAGAAAGGCCGCCATCTGTCCTTCATCATACTTCAGGCCCCAGATATCGTTGATCAGATCAGCTCCCGCCTGCGCCCCTGCACGGGCCACTTCATGTTTATAGGTATCCAGAGAGACCGGAACGTCAAACCTCGCCTTTACCGCCTCGATCACCGGAGCCACCCGTTCAATCTCCTCTTCGTCGGAAATCTGCACGTGTCCGGGCCTGGTGGATTCTCCGCCGATATCCAGCACATCCATTCCCTCCTGAAGCATCCGCTCCACCTGACGCAGCGCCGCATCCAGCCGGTCGTATTTTCCTCCGTCCGAAAAGGAATCCGGTGTCACATTCAGAATTCCCCAGATGTAAGTTCTGCCGCTGTCCAAAAATTCTTTATTGCCGATACGCATTGTTTCTTAAATTCCTTTCCGCTTATTCGCTTCCCGGTTACAGCCGGATCCTCCGGTTCTTTTTCTCCTCCGGCCAGTCGCATTCTGCGCATGCCTTACAGGAAAAACAGCTTCTGCTCAGCTTGTCTGCCCGGTAGAGAAGGCCGGTCAGGCCGCCCGCCTGTGCGTTTTCCGGATTCCGGTGTCCCAGAATTGCCGCAAGGACGCTTTCCCTCTCCTCCTTTTCAAACCCGCATTCCAGCAGGATCTGCGGCGCGATCTGCGCGCTGGCCTTCTCGTGGGGCGTTCTGTCCTCATACTGCCGCCATCTGCCGCAGTCATGAAGCAGGGCCGCCGCATAGACGAGCTCCTGTTCCACTTTTGTCCCTTCCTGCAGATTCAATATCCAGGCAATGCGCGCCACATCCAGAAAATGAGCCATATCATGCCGGCAGAAGCGTCTGTCTTTTTCCGCCGCCTCATTTTTTCTCAGGCACTCCTGATAACCGTCATGCTCCAGAATCCGATTCACCCGTTCCATTCAGAAATCTCCCATCCATTTCGAGCATTACTGTTCACAGCACGCCAGGCACGTCACACGCTCAACATGCGGTAAAAGCTCTCCCGCAGCCCGGCGTCCTCTTCAAAAGCCCCCCGCATGGCCACCGTCACCGTTTTGCTGCCGGGCTTTTTGATGCCCCGCATGGTCATACACATGTGCTCCGCTTCCAGAAGCACCATGGCTCCCTTCGGATGCAGGTTCTCCATCAGCGCGTCCGCCACCTGGGCAGTGAGCCGTTCCTGCAGCTGCAGCCGTCTCGCATACACCTCCACGGTCCTGGCCAGCTTGCTCAAACCAGCCACATGTCCGTCCGGCAGATAGGCCACATGTGCCTTTCCGAAGAAAGGAAGCATGTGATGTTCACAGATGGAATAAAAGGTGATGTCCTTCTCCAGAACGATTCCGGCCTCGGTCACCTCAAACTGCCTGGAAAGCGGCTCTGCCGCATCCTGTCCCATTCCGGCAAACAGCTCCTCATACATCCGCGCGATCCGCTGCGGTGTCTCCAGAAGCCCTTCTCTTTGCGTATCCTCCCCGATTCCCTCCAGGAGAAGACGAACCCCCTCCTCAATTTTCTCTCTGTTTATCATGATTTCCTCCAT
>ULPS01025208.1_pt1 | contig 11962 bp, 7 predicted proteins | sample 1953711 | NCBI WGS metagenome assembly ULPS01 (sample SAMEA4835635, study PRJEB28245) | human gut metagenome | biome: gut microbiome; material: fecal sample | place: Denmark | collected 2008 | reverse complement strand
GGCTGCCGTCAGGCTGCTGCCTGCGCTTCTGCGGAATTGATGATCTGGATACGGCCCTCTCCGTAAGGGTTCTCATATCCGCTTCCGATGGTGCCGCCGAGATAATCGGTGATGTAATCGATCAGAAGCTGGTTATCCAGCATGGTGCAGTCCTGAATCAGCGTGTTGTCCATAAATATGTTGAAGCCGCTGCCGCCTTCCTTGATCATGTAGTTATGGGAAGCGACGGTATAGGTTCTGTTCAGATCCAGAGGCTCGCCGTTTACCATCACGTCAGTTACACGGTATGCGCCGTTTACTCCCACGAAAGCTCCGGTGTCATCCAGAACCACGGAGGAAGGAATGGAAACGTCGATGGAATAGGTAAGACCGGAAACATGCTGGAAACCGCCGTCCTCAAGAGGATAATTCATTGCGCCAAGCTCAAGAGCGTCCAGAATTTCCTGTCCGGTTGCTTCAGCGACACACATCTCATTGCCGTAGGGGTGTACGTTAATGATATCTTCATAGGTCACGTCTCCGATCTCAATATCGGCGCGGATACCGCCGCCGTTGACCATTCCGATATCAGCATTCATTACAACGCGGTATGCATCGGCAACCAGATCGCCAAGATTGGTTTCCCCATTGCGGATACGTCTTTCGCCGGTGGCGGGATCGCTTGTGGTAAGGGTTACCTCAGAAGTCGCAACAACCTGGTTCAGGATATCGCTGAAGCCTTCCTCCAGTGCCTGAATGAACACCTCTGTTACAGGATCCTTTTTGTCATAATCTGTTACAAGCTCCGTGCTGATTTCGCCGGTGGAGGGATCGATTACGATCTTGCCGATGGCAGCGAGCCTGGTTCCCGTCTGTGCCAGAAGGACGTCTTCTCCGGCGGCATCTGAGACGGTGCGCTCATAGGTTTCATGGGAGTGGCCGTCGATAAACACATCGATTCCGGTGGTATGAGAAATAACAGCTTCAGAGGTATATTCCGGAGTGATTCCGCCATTTCCCAGATGGCCTACCGCCACCACATAATCCGCGCCCTCTGCCTTCGCCGCGTCCACAGCGGTCTGAACGGCCGTGTAGAGAAGCTCGCCGTCCGCACCCTGGCAGAAGCCGTAGATGAAGCTGCCGTTTTCATCCTGGAAATAGGCCGGCGTCGTCTTGGACAGGCTTTCCGGAGTGGAGATTCCCACATAAGCAACCTGTACGCCGTCATAATCCAGAATCAGGTAAGGGGGCAGTACGGAAGCGCCCGTTCTGAGATCCAGGAAGTTGCAGCTGAGATAGGGGTAATCGGCCCTCTCCTGCGCGAGCTCAAGGAAATTTTCGGTTCCGTAGTCAAATTCATGATTTCCGGGTACGGCGATGTCATATCCGAGCTGGTTCATGATGTCCACCAGGAATGCGCCATCACTCAATGTGCCGATGGCGCCTCCCTGAATGGCATCTCCGGCATCCACCAGCGTGACGCGGTCCGCGCCGTACTGGGCTTCCATTTCCGCCTTATAGGTGGCAAGACCCGCATAGCTGATGGAATCGTCAATACCGCAGTGCACATCGTTGGTGTGCAGAATGACGATCGGCTCCGTATTGGCTGTTTCGTCCGTAACGGCCGGTGCGGCAAAGGCCGTAGCCGACATGGATACGGAAAGGACGAAGCTGAGCACCAGGCCGGTCAGTTTCCTTTTCTTCATGTAAATAAAACCTCCAATCCCCGGGAATCAGTCAAGGCTTGCCGTGTATCTGCGGCTCCCGGATATATGCTTAATTCTATCTTTGAAAAACGGAAAACACAAGGGAGGCATCTGGCGAAACGGGCAAAAGGATAAAAAATGGGGTGACTGGCTGTGAAGCGGGAAAGAATGAATAGGAAGGCCTGTGAAAAAACTGGCTAGTCAAAAACGAAAACAACAGGCTTGATGTACAAACGACATTATTGTGCAGACAGAAGATTGCAGGGGGGGCATAATATGATATAATAAATTTGTTCTGCCGCATCAGTTTCCCGGTGTTTTTGAAATCACAGAGAGGTTGTTCTGTTATGGCTTTTTTCATTGTTGCATTTAAATCTCGGATTATCTATCGAAATTCCGCTTTATTTGCTATGGCAGGCAGCATTATGGAAATTGGCATCAAATTGGCGCTGTGGATTTATCTGTATAGAGATAGCCGGGAGATGACAGAGTATATGATTATGTATACAGTATTATCCAATGTCATTTCTCTTTTTTATCTTAACAGAATTGCGCAGCTGATCGGGGATAAAATCACAGATGGCTCCATTACGGTTGACCTGATGAAGCCTTGTCCCTTCCTTTATGCCAATTACATGCAGTGCTTGGGGAATCTGGCTGCGGATTTCCTTCTGAAAGGGGTTCCGATTATCCTGTTTTTTGGCTTCTTTCTTGTCCGGTATGCGGATCAGATCATTGTAAAGCAGATCCCGGCCGCCCTGCTTGCTGTGGTAATGGGACATTTTCTATATATGCTGATCTTCACCGTTATCGGTATGTCTGCCATGGTTTTTCTGGAGATATGGGCGATCCAGAGGATTATCAGGGATGTGATTCAGTTTTTATCAGGTTCTTTTATTCCATTAAGCTTATTCCCTGACGTGCTGTTTAGAATCAATCAATTTTTGCCATTTCGTTTCCTGTTCTCATTTCCTCTGGAATTGATGCTGAATGAGAGGAAGCTGTCTGAGCAGATTGAAAATTTCAGCGTGCTGTCCGTATGGCTGATTTTCTTCATATTTCTTGTCTGGTGGATGGAAAGGCGTCTCACTGCAAAACTGATTATTCAGGGCGGTTAAAGGACTATTTGACTTTGGACTTATTCCTTTTATAGAAGCTGCTTTTTGACAGCTCAAAGTGGGGATTTCATTAAAAATGGATTTTATTAAACTGTACTGTTTTTATGTCAAAACCTTTTTTAAGGCAAGGGCGGAATATCGCGTCAGTTTTTTCCTGGGGCTGGCCGCCAACTTCATTACCTATTTTCTCGTATATGTTTCCTATTGGATCATTACCGGAAAGCTGCAGGGAATAGACGGCTGGAGCTTTGAAGAACTGACGATCCTGTATGGGATTTCTCTTTTGACCTATGCGGTTGCGGGAACGCTTCTGTGGTATACGGTTTATAATCTTTCCGGTATGATTATAAAAGGTACGCTGGATGTGCTTCTGACCAGGCCCATGGGTATCATAAAGCAGTTGATCTGCTATCGGTTTGGAGACACTTTTCTGGCACAGATCCTGGTTACAATTCTGTTTCTTGGAATTGCATTGTACCGTGAAAGGGAAAGGCTGGACGGGATCAGGCTGTTTTATCTGCTGCTGATTCTGATAAGCGGGGTCTGTCTCCAGATGGCGGGAATGCTGGTAGTGGGGGCGATCAGCTTCTGGACGTTAAAGTCGGAAGAAATCGGTGAGATTTTTTACTATAAATTTCGGAAGCTGACCGAATATCCGCTCAGTATCTTCCCCTCCATCGTTCAGACAACGCTGACTTTTGTGCTTCCCTGGGCCTTTATCAACTATTACCCCAGTCTGCTGCTTTTGAATAAGGCAGAAGGAACATTTGAGAGAATTTGCGGATATGCGGCTCCCTTTGTAGGCGTTGCAGCATTGTTTGCCGCACTGAAGTTTTTCTATTTTGGATTAAGACATTATTCCGGAGCCGGGAACTGAAGGGAGAAAAAATTGTGAAAAAAATCGTGGTGGAAAAGGCTTGTCGTAGCTACAGGGTTCCGATAAAAGGGAATAGCTTTATGGAATATCTTTTCCGAAGAAAATATAAATGGATCGAAGCTGTGCAGGATATTTCTTTTGAAATCAACGAGGGAGAAACTGTAGGGCTTGTGGGGCCGAATGGAGCGGGAAAGTCTACGACAATTAAGATGCTGACAGGAGTTCTTACGACAAGCTCCGGGAATATCCGGGTACTGGGAAGGGATCCTTTTGTGGACAGGAAGGAAAATACCAGACAGATCGGAGTTTTATTCGGACAGCGCTCACAGCTCTGGTGGGATCTGCCGCCGGAGGATACCTTTCAGGTTCTGAAACGGGTTTATAAAATACCGGAGACTATTTACCAGGAGAATCTGTATAAATATGCGGAGATTCTGGGCGCACAGGATTTTCTGAAACAGCCGGTGCGGCAGCTGAGCCTGGGACAGAGGATGAGGGCAGAAATTCTGGCGGTTCTGCTGCATAATCCGAAGATCCTGTTCCTGGATGAGCCTACCATTGGATTGGACGTGGCTGTCAAGAAACAGATACGGAATCTGCTTCGGATTATTAACAGGGAAACGGGGGCAACCATTCTGCTGACCTCCCATGATATGAAGGATATTGACTCCGTATGCGACCGGATGATCGTGATCGATCATGGAAAGCTTGTGGTTGATGATGCCGTCGAGAACGTGAAGAAGAAATACGGGACGAAAGAGACTGTTGAAATAGAGGTGGAAGGCGATTTGAACAGTCCGGGGGATTTCCTGCTTCCTTTTCGGGCTGTCTGTGAGATGGAGGGAAATCTGCTCCGGTACAGCTACGACAGGAAGGATCTGAATGCGGCTGCTGTTATTCAGACTGTAATGAATCGATATAAAATCCTGGATGTGAAGGTGAAGGAAGCGGATATTGATGATGTAGTAGAAGAAATCTATAAGGAAGGAGCAGATGAATGAAAGAATGATGAAAAAAGAAGTTCAGGAACAGGATCAGAAGGATATGCGCCGTCACGCGGAAACTGTCATTCGGAAAACCCTGGCGGACGTCCTTCCGGACAAAGCGGTACAGGAAGCGCTGGAAAAGCTGAATCTGCGGGGAAGAGTATTCGTCCTCGCCGTCGGAAAGGCTGCCTGGGTGATGGCAGAGGCTGCCGGAAAATGGTTTGGAAGACAGGAGGAGGCGCAGCTGGAAAAGGGACTGGTGGTGACAAAGTACGGCCATGGAAAGGGAGAACTTCCCGGGTTTGCGATAATGGAGTCCGGCCATCCCGTCCCGGATGAAAATTCCGTTAAAGCGGGACAGGTGGCTGTTCGGTTTGTGCAGGAGGCAGGTGAGAAGGATACGGTTCTGTTTCTCTTATCCGGCGGCGGTTCTGCGCTTCTGGAGCTGCCGGAGGAGGGGCTTGCCCTCCCGGATATTCAGGAAGTGACGGGGCAGTTACTTCGCTGCGGGGCGGATATTACTGAGATCAATCTGATCCGCAAGAAGCTGTCGGCAGTCAAGGGAGGAAAGCTGGCCGGATTTCTGAAAACAAAGAAGGCGTACTCCATCATCCTTTCCGATGTGGTGGGTGGCAGCGAGGATATGATCGCTTCCGGCCTCACCTATCCGGACGGCAACAGCCTGCAGGATGCCCGCCGCATTGTGGAAAAGTATGGATTGAAGCTTTCGGAGTCAGTGGAAAACGTCCTGGCACGGGCTGAGGCGTCAGAGAACTCCGGGGACAAATTCCGGAGGGAAAACGGTCGGGTGGAAAATCATGTGGTGGGAAGCGTCCGGGAGCTGTGTCGGGTCGCTGCCAGGCATGCCGGAGAGCTGGGCTATCATCCCTGTATCCTTACAGACTCCATGCAGGGAGAGGCGAAGGAAGAGGGGAAGTGGCTGGCGTCCCTGACGGACAGTCCGGATTATGAACGCCCCTTCGCGTTGATTGCAGGAGGGGAGACGGTGGTGAAGGTGACGGGAAAGGGGCTGGGCGGAAGAAACCAGGAGCTTGCCTTAAGCGCCGCCCGTTTTCTGGAGGGAAAGGAAGATGTTCTGCTGTTTTCCCTGGGCTCGGACGGCACGGACGGGCCGACGGATGCGGCCGGGGGCATGGTGGATGGAAAAACGGCGGAAAGGCTCCGTGCGCTTGGCATCCGGATCGAAGAGGTGCTGCGGGAAAATGACGCATATCATGCGCTGCAGGCCGTGGACGGTCTGATCATCACAGGCGCCACCGGAACCAATGTCAACGACGTGGCGGTGCTGCTGGTGGACTGACATCCCGTATGTCATTTCGGCCGTCCGTCGTCAGGCCCGTGCGGCAGCTTTCTTCTCTGGGGCCTGTTCCGAATACCTTCTTATGCATCCGGTAAAAATGGGCGTAGCTGTTGAAACCCGCGTTGACGCTGGCCTCCAACAGGGTCTGACCGTTCTGATGAAGGGAGCGGGCGAGAAGAAGCCGTTTATAATTGAGATACTGATTGATGGACATGCCGGTGACGGAACGGAAAATCCGGCACAGATGGTACTTGTTGAGAAAAAAAGCGTCAGCGAGGCCGTCCAGCGAGACCCGTTCCGTCAGATGTTCATTCAGCCACAGCAGGACATCCCTGATCCGCTGATCCTCTACAACCGGTTCAGCCAGCGGCTCCCGGACCTGGTTCAGCTGGTAGAGAAATTCCAGAAGCACACATTTGGCAATCCTCAGAGCGCCTTCCTGCAGATATCGGTTGATTTTCAGAAGCAGAGGGACCAGTTCGCGTTCTGTTATGGCTGCCGGAATCTGGCAGTCCGCGCCCAGGGAACGGCGGAGCAGGAAGCCTTCCAGCTCTTCGCAGCGGTTCTGCCGGAAAAATTTTACCGGAACGAATACCACAATCCGCCTGTAGCGCGAGGACGATAAAAAGAAGTTGTGGTGCATTTCATTGGGCCTGGCGATGAAAATGTCATTGGGATGCGCCCGGTAGATACTGCCTTCGATGTGAAATTCCAGCTCTCCCTCCAGAAAGAGATAGATCTCATACAGATCATTGTGGTTATGCAGACAGAATTCCCGGTCATTATGCGGCTCATTATTTATGGAATAAACGAATTCCCAGCCTGCATTTTCATCCTCCATATCCATTCCATAAAATGCCGTAAGATACTGATCAACCATATCCGGCGCCTTTCTGCCGTTTCCCGGCCTGTTTTCGTAATCCTTATTTCATTTTATAATTGCAGTTTGAAAAGTCAAGATACGTAATGTTTCTGCCAACAAAATCAAAGAAAACTCACCGATATGTGCGTAATATGGAATCAGAAAAATTCCATGGAGAGCAGCAGAAATAAGAGAAGGAGACAGCATATGAAATTTTATCTGAAACGGGGACAGGAATGTCCGGTCCGGGTGAGCGATCAGGAAACCGACGCGGTAAAAATCGCGGCCGGGAATCTGCGTACGGACCTGACAAAGGTATTTGGAGCGTCTTCCGGCCGTCAGACGGCGGAAATCCTTGCGGGCACCCTGGGCGTTTCGCCGGATTTTGACGCGCTGGTAGGAACGGAACGGCTTTCACACTGCGGGCTGTATGAGGAAGGCGGAAAGCTTCGCAGGGAAGGGTATGTGATGTATGTGCAGGAGGGACGCCTCGTCATCGCGGGGACGGACCGGCGGGGAACCGTATACGGTATTTACGAGCTCTGCGGCATGCTGGGCGTTTCCCCCTGGTATTTCTGGGCGGATGTGCCGGTGAAGGAGAAGGAGACGTTTATTCTTCCGGAGGACTTTGAAAAGGCGGACTGGCCTTCCGTGGAGTACCGGGGCATTTTCATCAACGACGAGGAAGAGCTGGACCGTTGGGTGCAGAAGCACATGGGAGAGGACACCATCGGGGTAAAAACCTATGAAAAGATATTTGAGCTGCTGCTGCGCCTGAAGGCCAATTATATCTGGCCGGCCATGCACGTCAACTCCTTTAACATGAAAAAGGAAAACGGAGCGCTGGCCGACCGGATGGGTATCGTGGTGGGAACCTCTCACTGTGACATGCTGATGCGCTCCAACAACCGGGAGTGGAAGCCCTGGATTGCGAAAAAGGGATATACCGATGCGGTATATGATTATTCCATCCCCGGAAGAAACCGGGAGATTCTGCAGGAATACTGGAGGGAGAGCGTGGAGCAGAACAGGGATTTTGAGGTCTGCTATACTCTGGGCATGCGGGGCATCCACGATTCCGGCTTTGAGACGGAGGCTATCATGCAGCTTCCGGAGGAAGAGCGGAAGGCTGCCAAGGTGAAGCTGCTGGAAACGGTCATCCGGGATCAGCGGAAAATCCTGAAGGAGACGCTGGGGCACGACACCATGATGACCTTCATCCCCTATAAGGAGGTGCTGGAGCTGTATGACGCGGGGCTCGAGGTACCGGAGGACATGACACTGGTGTGGGCCAACGACAACTATGGCTATGTCCGCCGTTACCCTTCAGAGAAGGAGAAAAAGCGCAGCGGCGGAAACGGCCTGTATTATCACAATTCCTACTGGGCGCCGCCGAGCATGTCCTATGTGTTCCTCTGTTCCATTCCGCTGGCTCATACCGCTTATGAGTTGGGAAAAGCCTGGCGGGAGGGCATCCGGAAGCTCTGGGTGATGAATGTGGGGGCCATGAAGCCTCTGGAGCAGGAGATCGAATTTTTCCTGCGCCTGGCCTGGGAAGCAGGAAAGGAGAGCGCGCCCCGCTTCGGCGCCCTTTCCGGAAAGAGAGAGAAGCCTCTCAGTCAGGATGTGGACGCTTATGTGGCGGACTGGATCACACGAAATTTTTCAAGTTTCGGAAACTTTTCAAGTTCCGGAAAAATTTCAGGTTCCGGGGATGTTTCCGGCGGCATCGGTACGCAGGTATCGGAGCTGCTCAACGATTTTTCCCAGCTTACAAATGTCCGGAAAATAGAAAACATGGATGACGATGCCTTCTCCCAGACCGCCTATGGGGACGAGGCCGCTGTGCGTATTCATAAATATGAGGAGCTGTTTGAAAGGGGAAATGCCATCTATGCAGGACTGCCCGAAAAGGAGCGGGACGCCTTTTTCCAGCTGGTGCTGATGCGGATTCATGCGGCTTACTTTACCAATCTGGCATATTATTACGGGGACAGGAGCACGCTTGCCTGCCGTCAGGGGAAATTTGCCGCTGCCGCGGAGTATGTCCAAAAGACCAGAAAATTTGACGACGCCAGGCGGAAGCTGCTGGTTTACTACAACAAAAGGATGGCACAGGGGAAATGGGACGGCATTCTGGATCCGGAGGGCTTTCCGCCGCCGCGCGCGGCAATGCTGCCCGGCTGTACCCCTCCGCTGCCCGAAAGGCTGCGTATACGGAAATGGCCGGGGACGGCAACTGCTGTGGGAGAGACCGCAGAAGGAAGTGCAGGAACGGGCACAGCAGGCCGGACCGGACAGCCGGAGGTCTTTGTGAATGGACGGATGATCCTGAGTCTCTGGAATGAAGGAAGGGAGCTCGTCTTTTCCGGCAGGAGCGTGAAATGGCTGGAAATCGGAAACGGAGCCGGGGAAGAGACGGGAGGTTTCGGCTCCACAGGAGGCTTCGATTCCCTGAAAGCATTTGACTTTGAAGTGGAGGCTCCAGACTGGATCGGCCTGTCTCGGAAGCGTGGCTCGGTGCGGACGGAGGTGCGCATTCTGGTAACGGCGGAGGATGCGGCAAGAAACAGGACAGGAGTCATCCGGGTGAAAAATCTGACCGATGGCGGAACGCTGGAGATCCCGGTACGGATGGTGGCTCCGGATCTGAGCGGAGCCGTTTCTTCCGGAGCGGCTTACGGTGCGGGCAGAGCCGTCCCGACAGAGGATGGCGGTCTGGTCTGCGTGGAAGCGGACTCGGCGGAAAAAATGTCTCCCCAGTTCCGTGTTATCAAAAGAGCAGGCCGCTGTCGGGGAAATCTGGTGGAATGCTTCCTTTCCGAAAAGGAAGCGGGGGAATGGAACGAGCCTCTGAATTATCCGGTCTGTCTGGTGAGCGAAGGAGAATTCCTTATGGAAATTCATCGTTTCCCTTCTCTGAATTCCACCGGCCGGATCCGTATCGGCGTGTCCGTGGACGGAGGCGGCATACAGATCGTGGAAACGCCCTCGACAGATGAATGGCGCGGAAACTGGAAGAAAAATGTGCTGAATAATGTGGACCGTCTCTATCTGAGGCTCCCTTACCTGGAAGCCGGCGTGCATGAAATCTGCCTCCACGGAATAGACCGGTATTTTGCCTTTTCCCGGTTTGTGATCTATACGCAGGAACGCAGAGAGAACAACCTGGCCGGTGTGACGGGCTGTCAGGCCCTTCCGAAGGAATGGAATGTGGATCAATGGCTTGAAGGCTTTTACGGAAGGATTGAATTGAAACCCAGAGCGGAGCTCTGGGAACCTGTCAGGGTATCTTCGGACAATCTGGAAGCGGGAGATCTGGTGAGACTGCCGGAACGGTATGCGGATCCTGTGAGCCCGGAGTACTATTTTGAAGCGGGGAAAACGCCCTTTGAAGAAAAGAAGGGCCAGATCCGGATTGATGCCGCAGCAGCCCTTTCGAACAGCGAATCCGCCTGGCTCTCGGATGACAGGTGGCAGTACTGTGCCGGAGAAACCTTTGGAAGAAGCGGGCTTGCCATGTACATCCGCAATGCGGGAACATCATGGGAGGATGAAAAGGAAGCCCCCTGCCTGAACTATCGCATCCGGATGGAGGGCGGAAGTTATTATATCTGGCTGCTGTGCCGTTTCGGGCTGAAGGAGGAATCCCGGGCTCTTGCGGGTATGGACGGAAAAGCGCTTGCGCCTCTGCCCGGACACAGAGACGGTTTTCTTTGGAGATATGAGGCGGAGCAGGTTTACCGGTGGGTTCCGCTGGCAAAAACAGAGGCCGCGCCGGGAGAGCATACGCTGCAGATCTTTTGCATGACCTCAGGAATGCGGTTTGAACGGATCTGTCTGGTGAAGGGCGAGGATCTGCCGCCCGCGGATCTGGAGTGGAAGTTGTGTGATGCTCCGGAATGAGGAGCAGGAGAATGTGAGCCCGCCGGGCGCATGAAAACGGAGGCCGGAACCCGCAGTGGATTCCGGCCTCCGTAAAGTTTTAGTTTCCGTAAAGCTTCAGCCTGTATCTCAGCCAGTATATCCCGCAATGCCGCGGGTCTTATCTTCGGTTTTCTGTGGCGGAGTATTTTACTCCACAAACAGCTCCGTTTCCAGATCGGTAAGCATCAGATCCAGAGCGGTGATGCCGCCTTCCGCCGTGTACCATACGGCGGGATGCTCCAGATAGACGATGTTGCCGTTCTTGTAGGCGTCCGTTCCCATGATCAGCTCATTTTCCACGATGTCCTGCGCAAGCTGCGCGCCGTCGGTGCCGATGGCCGCGTCACGGTCCAGAACGAACATGTAATCGGGATTTAAGTCCACGATCAGCTCAAAGGAGGTTTCATTTCCATGGGTAGCGGTTACCTCCCCTGCCCCCAGGTTGTCGAAGCCGATTTCCACGCCAATGAGGGAGCAGCGGCCGTCGTTGCCGAGCACATTGAAGCTTCCGCTGGTGCACATGCCGATGACCGCGGTTTTTCCTTCCGCGAATGCGGCGAGAGCTTCGATCCGGGAATCAAAATCAGCCATCAGCTCGTCCACCTGATCCTCCAGGCCGAACAGGGAGGCGATGGTCGAAGCGTTTTTGCGGACGCTTTCCACAAGGCCGATCTCCGTGTCGGTGGAAAGATAGATGACGGGAGCGATCTCGCTGAGCGCGTCATAGGAGGAGGAGAGACGGCCGCCGATGAAGATCACGTCCGGCTCACAGGCCATGACGGCCTCCAGGTCGGCTTCCTTGATGGTGCCCAGGCTGGATACATTTTCATCGGTCACATAAGCCTGCAGGTAATCCAGGGAGGTGGAAGCGGAGCCAACCACCCGGCCGCCGACACCGAGACGGTCCAGGATGTCCAGGCAGGCCATATCCAGGATGGCGATTCTCTGGGGATCATAGGGAACCGTCAGTTCGGCCTCCTCCTGGCTGGCGTTCAGGCTCGTGATCGTAATGGTGTCGGGAGCCTGCGCGGCATCGGATGCGGCTTCCGTTTCGGAGGAAGCGGTTCCGGCGGCTGTCGTTTCCGCTGCGGTGCTTTCGGCGGCCGCAGATTCCGTCTGTGTTTCCGCTTCGGATTCGGCGGAAACGGACCCGGCCTGAGCGGAAGAGGATTCCGTCTGTGCGGCA
>ULPS01033028.1_pt1 | contig 11963 bp, 5 predicted proteins | sample 1953711 | NCBI WGS metagenome assembly ULPS01 (sample SAMEA4835635, study PRJEB28245) | human gut metagenome | biome: gut microbiome; material: fecal sample | place: Denmark | collected 2008 | reverse complement strand
TCTGATGCTGATGAAGGCTCTGGGTTACTTCCAGTACAGCAATGACTTCGGCTCTGATTGGCAGCTGGCTACCGTGAGCCAGGGCAGCAAGATCGGCCTGTTCAAGGACGTGGAGGCCGCTGTCTCTGAGGCTATGACCCGTAACGATGTGGCCCAGATGGTTCTGAACACTCTGGAGTCCGGCATGGTTGAGGCATCTTCCGGCAGCAGCATCACGGTTGGCGACATTGTCATCAACAACAATGTGGAGTACAACTACGTCACCAGCAGCGAGAACTTTGCTAAGGCCATTTCCACTGAAACCCCCGCTTCCAGCACCAGCGGCACCGCCGGCGCTATCGTGGAGCTGGGCGAGAAGCTGTACGACGGCGATCTGAAGAAGTACGACAACGCTCAGGACGACTTCGGCCGCCCCGGCACTCAGTGGAGATACAAGACCACTGACATCGGCACCTTCGCGGACAATACCGTCGAGGTCTACACTGCCAAAGCCTCCAAGGGCGATCTGTACACCCTGCTGGGCAGCTCCATGGTCAACGACCTGAAGGACGGCAGCTTTGATCTGGACGTATATTACAATGGCGAGCGTCAGGGCAAGACCACCAGCGATAAGGAGACCGTTTACAATCCCAGCGTCGACGACTACTTTGACCGCAACAACTCCGCCGCCGCCGGCATCTCCGGCAAGGGCGTTGTGACCGAGGTCTATGTGGACGACGATCATGATGTGGTGACTCTGGTGTTCATCAACACCTATGCCATGCAGGCCACTGCCGATTACGACAAGGATAAGGGCGATCTGAACGTCACTGTGCTCACCGGCCCTGCCACCGTCAATGCTCTGCAGGATGACGAGTTTGACGTGGCCGATTACATGGAGGACGACTACATCATCTACACCTATGCCAAGGGTGATGTGCAGACCGTTGAGCCTGCCAAGGTCGTAAGCGGTGAGGTTACTGCTTACTCCGTGGAGAATTACGTCACTCTGGACGGCACCAAGTACGAGTACGCCGCCAAGATTGATGGCAACGCTGACGACAATGATGACGTCGCTGTTGACTCCGCCGCCACCACCTACGTTGTGGGCGACAACGCCTCCATCGTGCTGGACCCCTACGGCTACGTGATCTATGTGGATGACGCCTCCATCTCCGTGGGCAACTATGTCTACATTGACGCCATTGCCACCAGCAGCGGTCTGAGCAGCAATGTGAAGGGTGATGCCTACTTCTCCGACGGCACCAACGAGGAGATCACCATCAAGAAGATGACGGATGCTGACGGCGATGAGCTGTCCGCGTTCGATAAGGCCGGTCCGACTGCGACCAAGATTCAGGCCTGGTTCTCTTACACCATTGACAGCAACGATAAGTACAGCCTGAAGCAGGCCAAGACCACCGATACCGCCAGCGTGGATAAGATCCAGAATGGCAAGACCAACATCGGCGGCACTGTTGCTGGCAACAGCGATACCATCTTCCTGGTAGAGGATAAGAACAACGACATCACCGTGTACACTGGTATTTCCGATGTGCCCGACATCACCCCCAAGGCTGAGAACGGCAAGATCTTTATTTCCTACATGCAGAGCAAGGACAACGGCGAGAAGGCCGCTTCTCTGGTCTATGTGGATGCTTCCAACGCTAATGTGAAGGACTCCACCAAGGACAGCCTGCTGTACCTGCTGAAGCTGGATGAGACCAAGGTTGATTCCGCCGACGGCGAGGATGTCTATGTGTGGACCGCCATTGTGGACGGCAAGGTCACCACTGTGGAGACCAAGGAGAACACTTGGTCCGTGGGCGACTTCTATGAGAGTTACAGCGTCGACTCCGACGGCTACTATGAGGCTGGCGACGACTTCGACGGCGACAGCAGCAAGACTGATGACAAGGCTGAGTATTCTCTGAACTCTCTGTCTTACAGCAGCGGCACCCTGACCATCAACGGCAGCACCTATGTCACTCTGTCCGATACCCAGATCGTTCTGGTTATGGCTCCCAAGGGCAGCAGCGACCTGACCGACATCATGAAGGACGCCGACGCTGACTACGAGGTCCGTACTCCCAGCGGCAGCGCTCTGGCCAACCTGTTCAAGAACTACAAGCTCAACGGTAAGGCTTATGTCACCTATGCGGATGATGTGACCGATACCGACCTGGCCACCGTTCTGTATGTGGTTGTGACCAGCGCCACCGAGGTCAAGAACTAATTAGAGTTTCCGGAACTTCGGTACGCCTAAAAAGCAACAGCACCTCCGCACTTTCGTGTGGAGGTGCTGTTTTATAATTTCTATAAATAAGAGGCCCCGCGCTTTCTGTGGGTGCTCATAAGAAAGTGATTTGAAAGAATTACGATTATGGCATCTGTCAGGCAGGATTGGGCAACGAAGAAATACGCCGTATTCAGCAGATTTTGCTGGATACGGCGTATTTCCTTGCCTATTTACGTTTCCGTTTGCCTTTTCCGTGTGTTGTATTGCCCTTGCCCCGCTGGTTTATGGAACTTTTCGTGTGTTTCGACAGCCGCAGCACCTCAATCAGATTGACAAACTGCTCTTTGGTGATGGCATCGTAGTCAATACCAAGGGTAGCCAGAAGCGCCCGCGCCTTCTTTTCATCGCTGCTGCCTTCAAAGTTCATGGCGGTCTGTAACTGCTGCTGTGCTTGTGCTGCAGCGGATGGCTCGTCTGCTGTTGTGCTGTCGGTCTTGTGCGCCTCACGAATATCGCGGAGTATCCCTGTCAGGTCATCTGCAACCACATGACCGAAGTATTCTTCCTCAGACACCTGCGCCAATTCCAGTGTGCGCAGATAGAGATCGTTCGCACTATCCTCTCGTTTTGCCAGCACCATTTGACGCACGGCTTCCAGCACAGCGTTCATGTCGTTGATCCGCATATCTGCGATGCGGTCAACATAAATTTCCGCGTCCAGCATCAAACGCTGAAAATCTTTGTGGCAGATCAGCTCCGACAGCAGCCGGTGGTTGAATTGCCCCGTTTTCAATACTTCAATCGCATCATCACCCAAATGCAGAGCATCCAGCTCTGTGTTTGGGTGATTTTTTATTTCTGTCAGCCCCATCAGGTAATCGACAGATACCCCATAGAACTTTGCTAGCGCCGCGATGCTGAACGGGCTGATGTCCTTAAAATCGTCTGTCTCATATTTGCCGAGGGCAGCACGGGAAATCCCCGTTGCCTCGGACAGCTGCTCCAGCGTCAGGCCGCGCTCTGTCCGCAAATCTTTGAGCCGCTCCGGGATAGTCAGCTTAATGTTCATCTCTGCGCCCCCTCTTATTCTGCTTCCTATTATAGCACAGATTTCTATAAGCGTGGAAATTTCCGCTTTTCGCACCCATTTTCCAACCTCTTGGATATACGGGAGCCGTCCCGATTTTTCGTTAAACTGTATTTGTCGAGAGACAACAGCACCTTGAAAACTGCATGACCGTCCGAATGGGATACCCCGGCAAGGGAAGCAGCGCCATGACCCCAATGTGTTTGAAAGCAAGGGAGAGCGTGCCAATGCCGGAATACGCCGCTGAAAAGGCAGGGGCAGGAACGGCATTCGGAAAGAGCGGCAAAAGTACAGCGATATTTTCAAAGGAAGTGAAAACAGCGAAAAATCCGGCGTTTTTATATTGATAACGCTATCAAAGCACGATGCGCCAGACAGCGAAGTTGGTACACTGTCCGGCGTACAATTATCCCAACCCGCGAAAAGCCACGCGAAACGGTGAAGCCGAAGCCTGCCACTTGTGAACAGGGCTTCGCAGGCGGCGGAGAAAACAGATACCCGCAGGCTATCATCCATCGCTTGATGGTGAAGGCAGTACACTCGTCAGCGCACCGGCTTCATCATTGGGCGAACGAAAAAAGGAGGGCAAAAGCCATGAGAAACAAAGAGATTTACCGAAACGAGATTAAGTCCTATATCATCCGGGCGGGTATGACAATGAGCGAAGCCGTGGACATCCTCGCCGATGAATACGGTTGGAGCAGCAGCGTCCCCAATCTGTCAGATAAGCTGAAACGCGGTAGCCTGCGCTATGGTGAGGCGGTGGAGCTGGCCGATGTACTGGGATACGACATTGTTTGGCAGAAGCGCCAAGGATGAGCAAAATTGCTGACGCTACTTACAGATATACCCTTATTCATTTAGAAATCACATTTCTTGCCTATCCGCGATAATCGCTTTTTATAGAAATACTGAATGCTGACAGGAAAGATACAATGGGGCGGATTTAGTCATGCAAAAATGTACCTGGAAGTGATTCTTACAAACATTGTTGTAGCCATTGACTTGTATCCAACGGCAATTTAATATATAGATATATCAATAGATTCGCTTGCAAAGAATGTGCAGAGTTCTAAAACCGTGATTTAGGCGCATCATGGAGGCTATTTCCACTCGAATCAAGATGTGTAACGGATAAGAGGTGTAATCGTGGACGATAAGATTGAGACTACTGAAGTGAGGCAGGAAATTACCAAACAGGAAAAGGTACTATCTCTCTTCAAGTTTATTGAAGAGCTGAATAAATTAAAGCAAAAAGTGGTGCTTCGAGTATCCGATTACCCGTGGTTCCGCCCCATCAGCTCCCTTCCTAATGATCCGGAAAACATCAAAGTGTATTACCGGGATCGCGTAGAAGAGGAAGATACTGAGAATACGACAGATGTGTTATTGGCCGTCCATAAGCCTGAATTTCAGAGCTGTCCAAATCCTGATCCCAGCTTAGAAAATTGGCTGGAACAGGGTTGGAATGACTATCATTATAAGGCTAAAGTTAAGAATTTTATTCTTCGGCCTCTGGATCAAGTGCGATCCCCGGAAGAGATTTTAGAAGCTGGCAAGGAGCGCATTGACGAAGAAAACCACACCTATAGGGAGTTTTTCGCTGACAGCGAAGAACGTATAGCAGCATTTCATACCTGGACAGCAAAACGAGATATGTGGGCTGAAAAGCAGGGAATGCTGGAAAAAACCAGAGATTTCTTCTCGGAGCTTTACAAGATCAGCGTTGATTTGGAGCGGGAGTCTGAAACTCTGGAGTTGGTGGTCGCCGATGGCTTTCTTCGAGATCGGGATCTGCCCGAACTGGATCACCCAATTTTGACCCGGCGTGTAAAGATTCGGCATGACGCAGCGGAAAACACGATATATATCGAGGATACCAATGTGGAAACCGAATTGTACACCGTAATGTTCCAGAGCATGGACGGGATCAATCTGTCTTCCATTAACCATATGCGGGATGATCTCCACCAGAATGACTACCATCCCTTAGATCGTAATGATCTGCCTGTATTTCTTAAAATATTTGTCCATCAGCTCTCCTCGGAGAGTATCTATGCCGGAGATGGTATTCCCGATAGCTGGCAGAAAAAAGAAAAGATCGTACTGTACCGCAATCCCTGCTATATCCTGCGGAAACGCATGGATGGTACGCTGAAAGCCATTGAGCAAATTATTGAACACGTCGAGAAAACCGGAGAAGTTCCTGCCCCGATTGGTGATATTGTCGAGGGTGGAAAAATTGATATTCCCGAAGATACCGGAGAGGTCTCTATTGAGGAGCAGCTTGCGGCAGTTGGCGGTGAAAGTGTAGATATTCTGCTTTCCAAAGAGGCCAATAAGGAACAGTTGGAGATTGCCCGGCGGATCGAACGCTATAATGCCGTTTTGGTACAGGGGCCTCCCGGTACAGGCAAGACACACACCATTGCAAACCTCATGGGACACTTTCTGGCCCAAGGTAAGAGTGTCCTGGTGACCAGTCATACGCAAAAGGCGTTGAATGTTCTGAAAGACAAGGTCGCTCCGGGACTGCAAAGCCTATGCGTTTCCATGCTGGATGATTCCAATGTGGATATGGAGAAATCCATTGATGGAATTACAAGCTATATGTCTCAGTACACTTCCTTCGAGCTAAAAAAGGAAATGGAGTCCTTGGGGCTGGAACGGAAGCAAATTATTCGTGATCTTGCGGAAACTCGAAAGAAACTGTTTTCTATTATCAATCAGGAATGCAACTGCATTGTTTTTAACGGCGAGGAAATTTCTCCCTCTATGGCTGCTGAATTTGTTCGGGAAAACAGCGAAACCCTGTCCTATATTCCCGGTATGGTCCGCCTTTACGAGCCGTTGCCACTTACCTTTGCAGAACTATCTGAGTTATATCGGAGCAATAGCATTATCACCGCAGAAGATGAATCCGAATTTAACCATGATCTTCCAAATCCAGAGGATGTGATGTCCCCCAAAGACTTTGAAGATAAATGCAATGCTCTAAACTCGGCTATGGCTCATCTGGATACTATATCCGAAAACGAAGAGTGGAAAATTCAGAATCTGCCTACCGAAAACAAAATATCAATCACCGCGCCTTTCGGCCAATTGACCTTGGATTATCCAGAATCGATTGCTGTTAACCAACTGCGAGACTATGTTTCCGCATTCCCAAAAGTAGAACCTTGGATGCAGCATTGCGCTGTAGATGGCAAGAAGGGAGAGGCGTATAAACAGTTGTGGACTCAACTGATTCAGCAGTTACAAGACACATCTGTGTACGCAGAAAGATTAACCGCCGAAAAGTTTGGTAAGGATGTTCGGATTTTTAATCCAGACCCTGATTTTGCGGATGCAATGAAACAGTTGCTGGAGAAGTACAAACAAGGGGGAAAGATTGGCAAGCTGGCGCTACTTTTCAATAAGCAGCTGGAAATGGCATTGAATGGCGCAACTGTGAACGGGCAGCAACCACAGACTGTTGAAGACTGTCAGCTGATCCTCCATGTTATGGAAATGAAGTCCATGCGGGATCAGTGCGCTTCTTATTGGAATGATTTGCTTTCCAAGCATGGTGTTCCTGCATTTTACGATTTGGATGTATCCGAGCCAGAACGAGTTGCAGCAAACTATATTCCTTATATTCAGCGGTATTTGGATTGGTTCCAGAGAGAATATGAAGTGCTGACAATGCGCATGAGTGCTGTGGGGTTACCCTGTGATATGATTTTCCAGCGCAATGTGCTGGATTCAGAAATCGTATCTGCCGAGAAAATTCTGGCAGCCCTCGGAACCACCATCCCCAAAATCTGTGATATTTTTGATGTGGTTCAGACAATTGCCAACATACAGAAAGAACTTGAGAAAAACCGCAATGTCCTTCAAATCGGAAAACGTATATATTCCAATGTCTGCAAAGTACTGCTTTTAGCCGCAGAAGCTTATGATCCGAATGCATATCGGACTGCCTTTGCAATCTTGGAGGAAACCTATGCCAAGACAAGTCTGAAAGCCAAGCGTGAAAACTATTTGAATCGGCTGGCTCCGGTGGCACCTCAATGGGCTGACGCTATTCGGACTCGAAACGGTATCCACGGAGAAGCTGCCGTTCCAAGTGACATTGACGATGCGTGGAAGTGGAAACAGTACTATGGGATCATTGAAGAGATTACTGCTGAGCCTTTCCCTGAGCTTCAAAAGCGTAGTCTTGCCCTTAGTAAGGAGTATCGCAGGATTACTGCAAAGTATGCTGAGAAGGCTGCCTGGTACAATCTTTTGCGAACAACCGAGCATGACATCAGCATGAAGCAAGCGCTGATTGGCTGGAAGCAGACTGTCAAGAAAATCGGCAAGGGAACTGGTAAGAACGCACCGATGTATCGAGCTAAGGCCCGTGAATTGATGGTCAAGTGCCAAAGTGCGGTTCCTGGTTGGATTATGCCTATTGGCAAGGCGCTGGAAAGTTTGAATCCCAGTACGAATAAGTTTGATATTATCATCATTGATGAGGCCAGTCAGTCGGATATTTCTTCTCTGGCTATTTTGTATATGGGCAAAAAGCTGGTCATTGTAGGCGATGATAAACAGGTCAGCCCTATGGCGGTCGGCGTTCAGGTCGATAAGATGAATGCATTGAAAGAAATGTATATTGCCGGCAAGATTCCCAATGACCACCTCTATGACGCTAAGACCTCTATCTATGATATTGCGGCAACCACATTCCAACCGCTGATGCTCCATGAACATTTCCGCTGTGTGCCGGAAATCATCGGATTTTCCAACTGGCTCTCTTACGACTTCAAAATCAAGCCCTTGCGGGATTGCAGCAACAATGTCCTTTTGCCTGCTGTGGTAAACTATCGGGTCGCAAACGGTGAGCGTATCGGCAAGACCAACCCCAATGAAGCGAAAGCTGTTGTCGCACTGATGCAGGCTTGTATGGAACAGCCGGAGTATGCAGGAAAAACATTTGGCATCATCTCTTTGCTGGGAGATGAACAGGTCAAAAAGCTCCAAGAAGAAATCTATTCCCATATTGATCCCAAGGACGTCAGTGAGCGCAGAATCCTCTGCGGTAATGCCTCGAACTTTCAGGGTGATGAACGGGATGTTATCTTCCTGAGTGTGGTAGACTGCGCAAATGGTGCGGGCCCGGTGGCAAAACAAGCGTTCGGCGTGGATGACGCTTACAGGAAGCGCTATAATGTTGCTGCCAGCCGAGCCAGAGATCAGCTGTGGGTTGTCGATTCACTAGATTCTGCAAATGACCTGAAGCCGGGTGATATTCGTAAAATGCTGATTGACTATTCGCTGAATCCAGAATCTGTTGCCATATCCAACGCCAAGATTGAACAAAAAGCGGAATCGCCTTTTGAGTCTGCGGTGGCTCGCTTCCTGACAGTCAGAGGATATCACTTGGTACAGCAGTGGAAAGTCGGCGCATATCGTCTGGATATGGTGGCCGTATGCGGCAGAAAAAAGGTCGCAATCGAATGCGATGGCGAGAGCTGGCATAGCGGCGAGGATAAGATCCGGGAAGATATGGAGCGCCAGACGATTCTGGAGCGATTGGGTTGGCAATTTATCAGAATCCGTGGAAGTGAATACTATCGTGATCCAAACAAGACAATGGAGCGTGTTGTTTCTGAATTGAATGACAATGGTATTGAGCCGGAAGAAGCCTCCGCCGTTCAGGATACCGGGATCAGAGAAACAGAGCTTTTGCAACGGGTGAAGCAACGTGCTTTCGCAATCATTCACCAAGATGACGGCGAAACACCTGAGTTGGATAAGAGCGTCATCGAATCCGCGCTGGATCCTAAAAACGATGTGATTGGCACATCTATTGAAAAAGTAAATGATCTGGCCGTTCCAGAAGAAAAGGAACAGTTTACAGGGATAAAAGATATGGATACAGTGCAAAGTCCTGCTGAAAGCGAAATTTCTCCTGTGAGTGCGCCTGTAGTTCTTCCCGAAACGGCAATAAAACTTGTCCGTGATCGGCGGTTAAAGACTGCGCGGCAAAATCCTGCCCCGGAGAAAATGTCTCCATTAAAAATGCAGGACTACAAAACGGAGCAAATGATGTTGTTTGGGATGGAAGATCAAAAGTCAGAGGCTGATAACATCATTGGTTTGCTTGAAGCAACCGGGGTTGAGTTTGTAGATAAGCGTGCAAATGGCGGAAGCCTTTGGATTATTGGTGGCTATGAACTTGCCGAAACAGTTAGAAAAGCCAAAGCATTGGGCTATATCTTCCACTTCAAGAAAGAGGGAGGACGTGCTACGAAGAACAAACCAGGCTGGTGGGCCAAGTGACATGAATGCAACCCATCGATAAATCCCTTGGCAACAAGGGCGCACTTCTATACAGGGTCAAGCCCTGTATCGTGCGCTCTGCGAGGCAGACAGCCCGGACGATTGAAGTCCGGGCTGTTTTGCGTCACTTCGTTCCGAACAAGAGAGCTGTACCCTCTTACGGCTTCGCCTATCTCCTGCGCACTTTGTGGGCGGAGCAATTTGCTGGCGCAAACAGCACCGCCCGCAAAGCTTTGAATATGTACCCATGACCGTTTACCGCTTTTCGGTAAGCGGTCTTTTTATTTTTACTCATCATTTTTAAGGAGGTCATGCACCATGCCCAAACAGAAAACCATCCCGGAGCTGGAAGCTGAAATCGCCGCCAAGGAACACCAGCTTGCCCAGCTCCGACACAGACAGCAGCAGCTGGAAAACCGCCGCAGCTACTACGAGAAAGGCGACCGCCGCAAGCGGACGCGCCGCCTCATCACCCGCGGTGCGGCTATCGAAAGCGTGGAGCCGCTGGCAAAGGTTTTGACTGAAACCGAGTTCTACGCCTTTGCGGAAAAAGCACTTACTTTGCCGGAAGTCAAGAGTTTGCTCATGTCCGCCGTCAACGCCCACAACGCCACCGAGCAGAAAGGAAAGGGATAATCTATCGCACTGTTCCATTTTCATGTAACGCAGATCAAACGAAGCGCCGGGCAGTCGGTTGTGGCATCCGCCGCCTACCGCTCCGGCGAAAAACTGCACAGCGAATATTATGGCGAGGACAGCGACTACACCCGCAAAGGCGGTGTGGTCTGCTCTCAAATCCTGCTGCCGCCCCATGCCCCGCCGGAATATGCAGACCGAGAAACCCTCTGGAACGCCGTAGAGAAGGCCGAGCACGGGAAGAAAGCCCAGCTTGCATACAGTTTTGACATTGCCTTGCAGAACGAGTTTTCCATGCAGGAGAACATCGCCCTTGCAAGGCAATTTTTGTTGGAGAACTTTGTTGGCCGGGGCATGGTAGTGGATTTCGCCGTACACCAGCCAGACAGAGAGGACGGCGGCATCCAGAACCCGCACTTCCATGTGCTGTGCCCCATCCGGCCCATCTTGCCAGACGGCCGATGGGGCAGCAAGCAGCGCCGGGAATATGTGCTGGACGAACACGGCGAGCGCATCCGGGACGGAGCTGGAAACTATGTGTTCAACGCGGTGCCCACCACCGACTGGGGCAGCCCCGACACCTTGGAGCAGTGGCGGCAGGCATGGGCGGAGTTGTGCAACGCCAAATTTGCGGAGAAATGTTTGGATTGCCGCATCGACCATCGCAGCTATGAGCATCAGGGTGTGGATCAGTTACCCACCGTCCACGAAGGCCCCACCGTCAAGGCGATGGAGCAGAAGGGCATCCATACCGACAAAGGCGACCTCAACCGCTGGATCAGGAAAACCAATGCCATGCTGCGGGAGGCAAAAGCGAAAATCGCATCCCTGCTCGGCTGGCTAAAAGATGTCAAAACCGAGCTTTCCACGCCCCAGCCGCCTACGCTGGTGGAACTGCTGTCCGCCTACTATGACACCCGCAATAAGGGTGCATACAGCGGTAAGGCCAAAATCGGGAATTTGAAAAAGTTTTCAGAAACCGTCGGTTATCTGGAATCCAAACAGCTCCGCACCACCGAGGATTTGGACGCGCTACTGAACGCTATGCAGGAGCAGATCGACGCACTAAAAGAATCCGCATCCGGGAAACAGGCCCGCATCAAGGAACTGGACGAGCTGCTCCGCATGGCGGACTACTACCAGCAAGGCAAACCCGTTGCCGACAAGCTGAAAACCATCCGCTTTGAGAAATCTCGTCAGAAATACAAGGCAGAGCATGAGAACGTGCTGCGGACATTTTACATGGCTGAGCGCAAGCTGAAAAATCAGTGGGTGGACGGGAAACTCCCCATCCATGCGTGGCGGAAGGAGAAATCCAAGCTGGAAACCGAGTATCAGGCGTTACAGCAGAAGATTACGCCCCTGTACGCCGACACAAAAAAACTCTGGGCCATCCATTACAGCATCTATCAGGTGCAGCATGAGCAGGAGCGCCAGAACGCCGTTACACGGCAGAAAAACCACGAAATTGAACACTAAATCGTACACACTTTCAGGAGGCAGTTATGGACAGTAAATTGAAAACCCCGCCCGAAATCACAGACGGTCAGGACACGCCGGAAGAATACCGTTTTTCCAACCCCGGTCCCAGTGACCCGCCGAAGCGCAATTTCTGGATCGATGAAGGCGGGCATATCCGTGTCAAAAATCTCTCGGCATTTTGGTTGCCGGAGTTTACCTTGCAGAAGGAGATCGGCGGCACGGTTTACA
>ULPS01008164.1_pt1 | contig 12093 bp, 9 predicted proteins | sample 1953711 | NCBI WGS metagenome assembly ULPS01 (sample SAMEA4835635, study PRJEB28245) | human gut metagenome | biome: gut microbiome; material: fecal sample | place: Denmark | collected 2008 | reverse complement strand
CCCGCCGCACCATTTCCTCCTTTGCCACAAGGGAGGCCTCTGCATCCACCTCCGCCTGCACACGGCTGCCTGCCTCGTCCGTCTGCCTCTGTACCAGCTCCTTCTGGCCGTACAGCCGCAGATCCTTCTGCCTTTCGCTGGTTTCAAAAATGCCCATATAATATTCCAGCAGGCTTTCGTCCGCCGCCCTTTTTTCATGGGCCTTCCGGATCCGTTTTCCATAGCGGATATCCACCCGGAAGCTGAAATAGACCAGCCCCGCGATCACCGCAAACAGCAGAAGGCTCGCCAGCCAGGAGTTCAGAAAGCCCTCCCGCAGAGGCTGCGCCTGGGTAAAAAGCGGAAAGGCGATCACCACCGCTGCGATAATCGCCGTCATCGCCTGAATAAATCGCTTCCAGTCATCCAGCACCAGCCCGATCAGCCCGTGATCCGTTCCCGCATTCCGGATGGTATGGAGTATGGTGTGCGTCTGCGCCTCTTCCAGATGCGGATAATCCATGACGAGCAGCCTCTGATTCAGAAGCCCGTTCTGCTGCTCATAGATGAAATCATGCTTCTGATTGTGGATTTCCGTCAGAATGGAGCTGAGGCAGTAACAGAGCGCTTCCAGCCCAAGCGCCGTCAGCGCCAGCTGCAGGAGCCGCGAAAACGGGGCGCCCGCATACACCGCATCCAGCAGAAATCCAAGGAGCACCGTGGTGATAAACGGCCGGATGCCGTCCAGAAGGGACAGGCCCACCGCGCTGAACACCACCTTCCTGTATCCCGCTCTGCAATAATCCCGAATCAGCGTAAACTGATCCAGCATCTCCCATTTTCCCATAGGTTCATGCCCCCTCTCACGCATAATACCGGCTCTGCATTTCGTACAGCTTCGCATAGCTTCCGCCTGCACGCATCAGCTCTTCATGGGTGCCCTCTTCCACGATCCGGCCATTTTCCAGAAGCACAATCCGGTCGCAGAACTGGGTGGATGCGAGCCTGTGAGAAATATAAACGGCAGTCGCATTCTCCATCGCTTCGCTGAAATTCTGGTACAGCTCATTCTCCGCGATCGGATCCAGCGCGGCGGTAGGCTCATCCAGAATGATGAGGGGCGACTCCTGATACAGCGCCCTGGCAAACAGCAGCTTCTGATATTCTCCGCCCGAAAAGTCCACGCCGCCCTCCTGCACACCGGAAAGCAGAGGCGTCTTTCCCTTCCGGGGCAGACGGCGGTAGCGCTCCTCGAATCCGGACAGGCGCAGCGCCCGCTCCAGCTTCTCCTGATTTCGTTCTTCCTCACCACATCCCGTCAGATTTTCATCCAGAGAAAGCGGAAGCATGGTGTAGTCCTGAAACAGAACGGAAAGCAGACTGTAATATTCCTCCCGCTGATATTCCCGAACCGGAATGTCGTTTAACAGAATCTCCCCTCCGGTGGGTTCATAAAAGCCGCAGATCAGCTTGACCAGCGTGGTTTTTCCCGCCCCGTTCAGACCGAGAAGGGCCAGCTTCTCCCCCGGCTTCAGAACCAGGTTCACATCCTTCAGAACCTGCGTTTCACTCCCCGGATAGGAGAAGGAAACGTGGCGCAGCTCCAGCTTTGCGGGGCGCTTTTTCATCGTTTTCGTCTGCTCCTGATGTTCCGGCCGGACCCAGGCATTTTCCCAGGAAAGGAAGTCCCTCACATAGCTCATGGACATGTTGGCGCTGTTATAGCTCAGAATCATATAAACCAGCCAGTTGAAAAGGCCGGCGAAGCTGCTCAGGAGGCTGACGTAGTAAACCAGCCCGGAGGCGGAAATTTCTCCTCCCGTCAGCAGATACAGCAGGGCCCCGTAGATGATTCCGTTTCTTGCGAACATCAGAAGGCTGCTGAAAATTCCCCTGACCTGATACCAGAAATGGATCTTTCCGAACAGCCGATCCATTTCCTTCAGGGATTCCTCATATTTTTTCAGAAAAAGCTTCTGCAGCCGGTAGATCCGGATATCCTTTCCGGCGGCCGCGTCTCCCGCCTGCGTGCTCAGGTAGGCTGTTCTGGATGCATACCGGCTGTTCTCTCCGTAATAGACGCTGTACATCTTCCTGGCAACGGTCAGAAGCACATAATTCAGCGCAACCGAAATCATCACCACCAGCAGAAGCCACAGTCCCACCCTGGCGATCAGAATACCGTAAAAGGTCAGCAGAATCAGGCAGGAGCTTCCGCCGATCAGGAGATCCGGCATTCCGTACAGTCCTCTTCCATACCGGAGCGCCGCGGCCACATTTCCGATCGTCTCTCTGGACGGACCGTCTTCCAGCCTGTCATAATCCAGATCCATGATTTTTGCCGTGAATTTTTTCCGGAAAAACTGAACAAAAGAAGGCATGGAGCGTTCAAACCAGAGATTTGCCGCATAATCGCAGGTATTTCCGATCCATCTCACCAGACAGATTCCCACGATATGTATGACCAGCACAGCCAGTCCCGCTCCCTCTTCCAGATCCTGCACCACAACGCTCGGAAGCAGAGTCTGGGCATAGGAGCCCGCCACGCTGGGAATGAACACCAGCAGAATGATGAGCACCGCCGATTTTTTCCACTCCCACAGTGACTTCAATGTGTACCACAGGTTGCCGAAAATGCTGTACCGGCTTTTTCCCTTTCCGTAGCTGTGCGAAATGTACTGCATAAGGACTCCCCCTCTCTCAGCAGTTTTGTAGATTATTTTATCATTATTCTATCTACAGACTGGAAAAACTACGCATATTCCGTTTTTAAAGGGAAAAGAGTTCGCATATTTTGCGTATTTTCTGTTGATAACTTTTCCCTTTCTGTATATAATATAAATGTAAGGAATACCGTGTTTTCCGTGAAAGGAGATGTTTTTGTGGAACTTGCAAAAATTACGTCAAAGGGACAAATTACCATTCCTGTTTCTATCAGAAAGCTGCTCGGAGTAAAAGACGGTGATAAGGTTCTTTTTCTTCAGGAAGGCAACAGAGTTGTCATGATGAACGCCTCTGTCAATGCGTTATTGGAAGCCCAAAAGGACTTTCAGGGAGAAGCTGAGAAGCTTGGACTTCAGAACGAACAGGATGTCGTCAATCTTGTGAAAGAAATTCGTGCGGAGAGAGGTGATAAATATAGATGCGAATAATGTATGATACAAACGTTTTACTTTCTTCAATTCTTTTTCCCAACCAACGTTTTTCGCAAATGTTGGAATATATCTCGCAGAACCACAGATTGGTTCTTTCCTCTTTTGTGATAGAAGAACTGTTTGCCGTAACGAAGCGAAAATTTCCTGAAAAGCAGAAAGTTATAGACCGCTTTCTCACCGACTTGAGTTACGAATATGTTTATACTCCTCACCAGATGAAAAGCGGTCTATTTGAAATTCGGGATCCAAACGATTACCCGGTTCTTTATACAGCTGTTATTGAGAATATAGACATTCTGATTACAGGAGACAAGGATTTCACCAGTCTGATCATCGAAAAACCTCAAATTCTCACACCTTCTGATTTCATTTCAAAATATATGTGAGTCTCTCTTATTAAAGCTTCTCGCTGAAAATATTCTTATATCCTTCCCCGTATATTTCCGTAGCGCTGGAAATGATCATAAAGGCGAGCGGGTCCTCCTGCTTCACGATTTCTTCCGCCTTCGGCGCGATTGTGTTTCGCATGACGCACAGGATCACATCCTTGGGATTGTTGCTGTACGCCCCCTTCCCCTTCAGGAAGGTCACTCCGGCCTCCAGCTCATCCATGATGCGCTGCGCGATTGCATCGGAATGATCGCTGATGATATAGACCAGCTTCGCCTCGTCGAAGCCGTAGAGCACCGCGTCAAACATGATGCTGCTGACCACCACGCCCAGCATGGCATACAGAATGGTATCAATATCGTCAAACACCAGGAGAGATGCCGCAACAATCAGGATATCCAAAAGGAAAAACAGTCTTCCTGTTTTCAGGTGGCGGTACCTCTGCCTCAGGAGCTTCACGATGATATCCGTTCCGCCCGTGGTAGCTCCTGCCCGGAACACCAGGGCGAGCCCGACCGCCATCACCGCACCGCCAGCCAGGGCCGCCAGAAGGGGATCTGTTGTGACCGCTCCGAAGCGGGCAAAGAAATTGGTGAACAGGGAGCTTAAAAAGGTGGCATACAGGGTGGAAAGCAGGAAACGAAAGCCGAATTTCCACAATCCGACGGCCAGAATCGGGATATTGATCAGCAGGATCCCGGTTCCGGTGGGAAGCCCGGTCAGACGATTTAGAATCATGGCAATACCCGTCACGCCGCCGGGAGCCAGATTATTGGGATCCAGAAACAGGCTGACGCCTATGCCGTATATGACAGTCCCCACCGTAATCATCAGATAATCCATCAATCTCTTTTTTACGGTTTTCTTCTCCACCTTTCCTTCCTCCTTCACAGCACGAACCGACGCTCGTACGGTCCTTTTTTCTAAAAAGAGACTGCCGGACGGACCCTCTCCGGCCCGTCCGGCGCCACCTTCTGTTGTTCTCATTCTGCGGCAAAACCGCGCAAATTATTCCGGAACTGCACAAAGAGCCGCATTACATGATCGTTCTCACCAGCTTCGGCTTATAACCTTCCTTTTCCAGAGCGGCGAGGATCTGCTCCTTATGCTCCGTTCCAAAGGCCTCCAGCGTGATGCGCAGCTCCACGGCGGCGCTTCTGTTGATGGAAATGAACTGGTTATGCTCCAGCTTGATCACGTTGCCGTTTTCCTCCGCGATCACATGGGCCACCCTGGACAGCTCGCCCGGTCTGTCAGGAAGCAGCACGGAGACGGTGAAAATACGGTCGCGCAGGATCAGACCATGCTGTACCACGGAGGACATGGTGATCACGTCCATATTGCCGCCGCTTAAGATGGAAACCACCTTTTTGTCCTTCACGTCCAGATGCTTCAGGGCCGCAACGGTCAGCAGGCCGGAATTCTCAACCACCATCTTGTGGTTCTCCACCATATCCAGGAAGGATGTCACCAGTTCCTCATCCTTCACCGTGATGATTTCATCGATGTTCTGCTGTATGTAGGGGAAGATCACGGAGCCGGGGGTTTTTACCGCCGTACCGTCCGCGATGGTGTTCACGCTCTTCAGGGTAACCACCTTGCCCGCCTTCAGGGATTCCTGCATGCAGTTTGCCCCTGCAGGCTCCACACCGATCACGTGGATCTTGGGATTTAAGAGCTTCGCCAGAGTGGAAACTCCTGTGGCAAGTCCGCCGCCGCCGATAGGCACCAGCACGTAGTCTACCAGAGGAAGCTCCTTGAAAATCTCCATCATAATGGTGCCCTGTCCGGTCGCCACAGTGGGGTCATCAAAGGGATGGATGAAGGTATAGCCGTTTTCCTCCGCAAGCTCATACGCCTTCGCGCAGGCCTCGTCGTACACATCTCCCCACAGTACCACCTCGGCCCCGTAGCCCTTTGTACGGTTCACCTTCATGAGCGGAGTGGTCGTGGGCATCACGATCACCGCCTTACAGCCATATGCCTTTGCCGCATAGGCCACGCCCTGCGCATGATTTCCCGCAGAGGCCGTGATCAGGCCGCGGCTTCTCTCTTCCTCCGAAAGAGTGCTGATCTTATAGTAAGCTCCCCGAAGCTTGTACGCGCCGGTAAGCTGCATATTTTCCGGTTTGAAATAAACCCGGTTTCCCGACTGGTTGCTGAAATATTCACTGTAAACCAGCTTGGTTTCCTGGGTCACCCTTTTCACCACCTCGGAAGCCTCTTCAAATTTTTCCAGAGTAAGCATCTTTTCTTCTTCCATCTTCTGTCACCTTTCCTTTTCCCGTTTTATCAGTCATTCCCGTTTTTTACGTCAAACAGTGCGTTCACGAACTGGTCCGGATCGAACTTCTGCAGGTCCTCCATGTCCTCTCCCACGCCGATATATTTCACCGGAACGTTCAGCTCCGACTGGATGGCGACCGCAATGCCGCCTTTGGCCGTTCCGTCCATCTTGGTCAGGATGATTCCCGTCAGATCGGCAACCTCGCCGAATTCCCGCGCCTGCTGCAGGGCGTTCTGACCGGTGGTTCCGTCCAGGACCACCAGATTTTCCCGATGAGCGTCCGGAAACTCCCGGTCGATGATCCGGTTCATCTTCCGAAGCTCTTCCATCAGATTTTTCTTATTATGAAGTCTGCCTGCCGTATCGCAGATCAGCACGTCCACATGTCTGGCCTTTGCCGCGTTCACCGCGTCAAACAGGACGCTGGCCGGATCGGAGCCCTCTGCTCCACCGATCATGTCAACGCCCGCACGGCTGGCCCAGCCCGCAAGCTGTTCCCCGGCTGCCGCCCGGAAGGTATCCGCCGCGGCGATGAGCACCTTTCTTCCCTCCGCCTTCAGCATGCCGGCAAGCTTTCCTACAGAGGTGGTCTTTCCCACGCCGTTTACGCCGATCACCAGGATGACGGACTGCTTCTTTTCAAAATCGTAAGCCGTCTCTCCCACCTGCATCTGCTCCCGGATGCTGTCAATCAGAAGCTGCCTGCAGTCGGATGGCTCCTTGATGTGCTTCTCCTTCACCTGCTTTTTCAGGCGGTCCAGAATATCGGAGGTGGCGTTCACGCCAATGTCTCCCATGATCAGGGTTTCCTCCAGCTCCTCATAGAACTCGTCATCGATGGCGGAAAATCCACTGAACACGGAGTCAATCCCGCTCACGATATTATTTCTCGTTTTGTTCAGGCCTTCCTTCAGCCTGGCAAAAAAGCCTTTCTTTTCTTCAGCCATATCAATCTCCCTTCTGAAACGGACTGCATCGGATTCTCCTGTGGCTGCTGCTCTGCAGCCGGCCCGGATCCCCGCACGGCTTATCGCCGCATCCGCCCTGTCAAACCCTCAGTTTGTCAGCTCCTTGTCGATCAGGCTCACGCTCACCAGCGTGGAGACGCCCTTTTCCTGCATGGTGATTCCGTACAGCCGGTCCGCCTTTTCCATCGTCCCTCTTCTGTGGGTGATGACGATAAACTGGGTGTGCTTCGTCAGCTTGTGCAGATATCCGGCAAAACGGCCCACGTTGCTGTCGTCCAGCGCTGCCTCAATCTCGTCCAGCAGGCAGAAGGGGGAGGGCTTCAGGTTCTGGATGGCGAACAGCAGCGCAATGGCGGTCAGCGCCTTCTCTCCTCCGGAAAGCTGCATCATGTTCTGCAGCTTCTTTCCGGGAGGCTGGGCGATGATGCGGATGCCGGCCTCCAGAATATCCTCATCCTCCAAAAGCTCCAGAGTACCCTTTCCGCCGCCGAACAGCTCCCGGAACACCTTATCGAATTCCTCCGCAATCTGTGCGAATTTTTCCTTAAACTGCCTGCGCATGGCTTCGTCCAGCTGCAGAATAATACCCCGCAGCGTTTCCTCCGCCTGCACCAGATCATCGTGCTGGCCCTTCAGGAAGGTGTAGCGGTCCATCAGATTTTTATAATCCTCGATGGCGTTCACGTTCACATCTCCCAGTCTCCGGATCTCATCCTTCAGAGAAGCGATTTCCTTCTTCATGGCTCCCAGATCCTGCAGCGCCTCATCCCGAAGGGCGGAGGCGCTTCCCAGAGTCAGCTCATACTCGTCCCACATGTAGTTGATCTGGCTTTCGATGGCCTCCTCCGTCTTTTCTCTCTGAGCGTTCAGACGGTAGACCTCCTTATCCAGACCGGATACCGTCTCAGACAGGCTTTCTCTCTCCGAGAAGAAACGCTTCTGCCTGTTGGAAAGCCCTTCCTTTCTCTCAAGGTCCGCCTGCAGCTTCATCTGGCCTTCGCTTCCCGCGATGCCGGAGGCTGACAGGCTTTCCGTCAGGGAACGGATCTGCTCTTCCTTTTCCTGCATCTGCCGCTCATTTTGTTCCATTCCGGCAAGAACCTCTTTTCGTTCTTCCTCAAAACGGGAAAGCTCTCCGCAGACACGGTCCAGATTTTCCTGCGCAAATCCCTGGGTCTGGCGGATTTTTTCCGCATCCATCTCGATGGCGGATACCTGGGTAGCCTGTTTGCTCTGTTCTTCTCTGATTTTCTCCAGCTTTTCCTGGGCCGCAGCGATCTGCGCCTCCAGATCCTTCTCCATCTGTTCGGAGGCTGCCAGCTTCCGCTCCGTCTGCTCTCTGCTGTCCCGAAGCTCGGCCAGCCGTCCGGTGATGTCCTCCTGTTCCTTCTTCAGATCATCATAACCCGCCTGGGTCTGCTCCTTCTTCTCCCGGGCCGCCGCCACATTCATGCGCGCCGTATTCTGCCGGATGAATTCCTGCTGCAGCTGCTCCTTCGTCTGATCCAGCTTCACCCTCAGACCCGCGCGCCGCTTCCGGATCTCCTCGGTCTCCTCCAGCAGGGCATCCACCTGCTTCAGCGTCGCTTTCACCTTTTCCTGAAGCTGTTCGATCTCCCTGCGGCGTCCCAGCAGGTTGCTGCTGTTCTTGAACGCGCCGCCGCTGATCGCTCCGCCTGGCGTGAAAAGCTCGCCCTCCAGCGTGACCATGCGCAGGCTGTAGCCTGTTTTTCTGGCAAGACGCACCGCATTGTCCACGTGATCGATCACCAGAATTCTGCCCAGCAGAGAAGCCGCCACATCCCGGTATCTTTCCTCCGTGGCCACCAGAGAATCCGCGAGACCGATGACGCCGGGCTCGGAAAGCAGCTGCCTCTGCCGGAACTCCGGTCTGCTCTTCACGCTGGTCAGTGGGAGAAACGTGGCCCTTCCTCCCTTCACCGCCTTCAGGAAAGTGATCATTTCCTTTGCGGTATCCTCGTTGTCTGTCACGATGTTCTGAATGCTGCCGCCGAGAGCCGTCTCAATGGCGGTTTCATACTTCTTCTCCACCTTCAGAAGGTCAGCCACCACGCCGAGAATACCGGGATGCTTCTCCTTCTGCTCCATGACCCGCTTGACGCTGCCGCCATAGCCCTCATAGCGCTCCGTCAGGTTGACCAGAGCATCCAGCCTGGATTTTTCCTGATGATAGATCACCTGCGTATCGCGCACCGCCTGGTCCTTCTTCGCCAGCTCGTCACGGATTCCGTTCAGCTGTTCCTCCAGACTGCTGATAGAATCGTTCAGAACGGATATCCCGTCGCTGATCCGGTTGAATTCCTCCTCCAGCTCCTGGATGCCCGCGTCCTGCTGCTCCTCATCCGATTTGGCACGAAGCAGCCTGGAGTTCAGCTCTGCCCGTCTGATCTGAACCTGCTCCAGCATGGTGTCGAAGCGTCCCATCCGGGTCTTGATGGCAGCGCGCTCGTTCAGCTCCCCGATGATGCGGTTCCTGCCATCGTCGATGAGGCTGTCGGCTTCCTCCGCCCTTGCCTGAATGGAAGCGAGCAGCGCCGCAGCCTGTGCCCGTTTCTCCTCCATTTCCGCAAGGCTCTGATCGGTCTGCGCCTTTCCGTCCTCCAGCTTTTCCTTCTCCTTCGTGCGCTCTTCGATCTCCCGGTCCAGCGTCTCTTTTCTGCTTTCCAGATGCCGGCCGTTGATGCGGGCGGAATTGATCTGCTCCTTCAGGACGTTGATCTCTCCCTCCAGACGGCTTTTCATCATGGAAGCGTCCGAAAGCTCCGTCCTGGTCTGCTCGATGCTCTTGTCCAGCGCCTCGATTTCCGCCTGCACGCTGTCATATTCTTCCCGGATCCGGCTGTATTTTTCCGTGGTTTCTTCCAGTTCCTTCGAAGCGTTTTCGTATTTTCCGTTCAGGTCGGAAAGCTGTTCCGAAAGCCTGCGGTTTTCCAGCAGGAAAACGTTCACGTCCAGCCGCTTCTGATCCTCCTTTTTCTTCAGGTAGATCCTCGCCTTCTCCGCCTGCTTCTCCAGGGGGCCGGTCTGCTTTTCCAGCTCGGAAAGAATGTCCCGGACGCGCAGCAGGTTCTGCTTTTCATCCTCCAGTTTCTTCTGAGCGGCGGCCTTCCTCCGCTTGAACTTCACGATGCCGGCCGCCTCGTCGAACAGCTCTCTTCTCTCCTCCGGTTTGCCGGAAAGAATCCGGTCGATCTGGCCCTGCCCGATGATGGAATAGCCTTCCTTGCCGATACCGGTATCATAGAAAAGCTCGTTTACGTCCTTAAGCCTGCAGGGAGTGCCATTCATCAGATACTCGCTCTCTCCGGAGCGGTAGATCCGCCGCGCCACCGTGACCTCGTCGTAATCCACAGCCAGCTGATGATCAGAATTATCCAGGGTGATCGCCACATAGGCATAGCTCATGGGCTTTCTCACCTCTGTGCCGGAAAAAATGACGTCCTGCATGGAAGCGCCGCGCAGCTGTTTCGCCCGCTGTTCGCCCAGCACCCAGCGCACCGCGTCCGCCACGTTGCTCTTTCCACTGCCGTTGGGGCCCACGATTCCCGTGATTCCGTTATGGAATTCAAACGTAATTTTATTTGCAAAGGATTTGAATCCGTGTACCTCAATGCTCTTTAAATACATGTTTTTCCGTCCTGTCCGTCTTTTCCCGTCTGCTTTCTGAGGCCGAGTATGGCCTGATAGGCCGCCTGCTGCTCCGCCGCCTTCTTGGTGCGGCCCTTCCCGTGTCCGACCGTCTTCTCATTCAGCCTGGCTTCCACGATAAACTGCTTGTCATGGTCAGGCCCTTCCTCCCCCACCAGCGCGTAGGAAAGCTGCGCTCCGCCGGGAATGCTCTGGATCATTTCCTGCAGCACCGATTTGCTGTCATAAAAGAGAATCTTGTTTTCCAGGTCCGAGAGCACAAAACGATGAATAAAGCGGTGGGCCGCCTGAAAGCCTCCGTCCAGATACATTGCCCCGATCACCGCCTCCATCACGTCTGAAATGATGGAATCCCGGTTTCTGCCGCCCGTTCCTTCCTCGCCCTTTCCCAGGAGAATGAATTTCTCCAGCTCCAGATCCCTGGCGCAGTAGGCGAGCGCCGGCTCACAGACCATGGAGGAACGCAGCCTGGTCAGCTGTCCTTCCGGCATTTCCGGGTTTTCATGAAACAGGAAATCGCTGGAGACGAGCTCCAGCACCGCATCCCCCAGAAATTCCAGCCTTTCATAGCTCCCCAGCCGGTTGATCCTCTGCTCATTTGCAAAGGAGCTGTGGGTGAGAGCCTGCTTTAAGAGCTTTTTATCCTGAAAAATATAGCCGATCTTTTTTTCCAGTCCTTCCAGATTGTAAACCACGTTTTGATCCTTTCCAAATAACTTCATATGAAAAGCCCGCCGGGGCCGGCACTTTCACGTTTCTGCCGTCTGCGCCCCACCGCGGGCCTTCCGAAAGCCTGTCATTTTCCGCTTCCCGTACTGTTTCTGATCAGCTGGACGGCTTCTCCCACCGTCGTGATCTTCTCCGCGTCCGTCTGTGAGATTTCGATGGAAAATTCTTCCTCGATTCCCATCACGATCTGATAAAGGTCCAGGGAATCCGCACACAGATCATCCACAAAGGTAGTCTCCTCCGTGATTTCTCTCGTATCCACACACAGAACCTCCGCAATGATCTTTCTCAGCTTGTCAAGCTCCATATCCTTCGTCCTTCCTTAACCGGCGGACCCTGAAATCGCTTCCCGGATCTTACCGTTAATATCCTGCTCACGGAATGTCAGGCACTGCAGGATCGTGTTCCTGATCTCAACGGCCTTCGAGCTTCCATGGGTCTTGACCACAAGCCCCTTTAAGCCCAGAAGCGGCGCCCCGCCGTACTGCTCCAGGTCAAATGCCTTCAGCGTCTCCTTCAGGGCGGGCTTGACCAGAAGCGCCCCGATCTTGCTTCTCGTGCTCGTCATCATTCCGGCCTTTACCATTTTGATCAGCGTACCGCCCACGCCCTCATACAGCTTCAGGATCACATTTCCCACAAATGCCTCGCAGACGATCACGTCCGCCGCGCCGGAGGGAATATCCCTCGCTTCCACGCTACCGATAAAGTTGATGTCGGGACAGGCCTTCAGCAGAGGGAAGGTGGCCTTCACAAGAGCGTTTCCCTTTTCCTCTTCGGCGCCGTTGTTGACGATGCCGACTCTCGGATTCTTAATGCCGACCACATGCTCCATATATATGGACCCCATTCTCGCGAACTGTACCAGATTGGAAGGCTTCGCGTCCACATTTGCCCCGCAGTCCACCAGAAGGGA
>ULPS01018395.1_pt1 | contig 12120 bp, 9 predicted proteins | sample 1953711 | NCBI WGS metagenome assembly ULPS01 (sample SAMEA4835635, study PRJEB28245) | human gut metagenome | biome: gut microbiome; material: fecal sample | place: Denmark | collected 2008 | reverse complement strand
CAAGGCATAAAGGACATTATCAAAGGATGCCTAGAAGTTATATGGGGCGTAATAAAAGGAATAGTATCGTTTATTGTAGATATCGTTGAGGGAACTGTGGATATAATAATTAGTCTGATAAAGAATGTATTTACCATTATAGGTAATATATTGAGTTCTATTAAGGATGTATTTGATAAAGTGCTTATTGCAATATTTAATGCTGTAGGTTCAGTATTCGGGAGTATCAAAGATATATTCTGGAGTATTGTTGATTTTGTAAGAGATACATTTAGCAATGCTTGGTCAAATGCCTGGAATGGAATAGTTGATACATTTGGTGGAATATTCTCAATGATAGCAGATATAGCCAAAGGACCTATTAATATGGTAATCGGACTTATAAATGGTATGCTTGACGGATTAGAAAGTGGTATTAACTGGATGGTTCGTAAGGTAAATAGTTTGAGTTTTGATGTGCCTGACTGGATACCGGTTATAGGTGGTGACCATTTCGGGTTTGATTTACCGGAAGTTGGTTTTGGCAGCATTCCATACCTTGCACAAGGTGGATATGTAAAGCCAAACACACCACAGCTTGCAATGATTGGTGATAATAAACACCAGGGAGAAGTTGTAGCACCAGAGGATAAGCTTATCGATATGGCACAGAAGGCAGCAGCTATGGCATCAAGTGCTGAATTGTTGTCAGAGGCTATAAGTATTCTAAAACAGATACTTAAAGTGTTGGAAACATTAGATCTTGATATACAGCTAGATGGAAAGAGCCTTAAGAAGTATGTAGTTGATAAGATTAACGAGCATACAAAGCAGACAGGAAAATGTGAGATTATTACATAAGGATGTGATGAATTGATATTGCAGTGTGATGGACAGGAGCTTCCGGCTCCAGTGTCCATAAAAGTGGATGATGAGATAATATGGTCTTCTTCAACGGGACGAGCACTTGACGGAACAATGTTAGGTGATGTAGTTGCTGAAAAGAAGACCTTATCTATATCCTGGGGAGTTCTTCAGGAAGATAAGTTGGTTCTTATTAAGAATAAGCTTGTTGCCGGATTCTTCCCAATAACATTTCATGATGATGGACAGGATATAACAATAACAAGTTACAGAGGTACACTAAGCAAGGAAGTAATAGGGGAGCTTGATGATGGTATTTTCTATTACAGAAGTGCAAGTGTATCTATTATTCAACAATAAAGGAGATTTATAATATGAAATTTACAATCAAACAGATTGACAGATGTGCAGCAGAATTACAGAAGTTACAGAATTCAAAGAAACATTGGCCAGTTAAGGTCAATTATGCAATTGCTAAAAATCTTAAAGCGTTATTGGCAGAATTAGAGGTATATAACGCTGAAAGAACGCGATTATTAAAGGAAAATGCTTTAAAGGATGAAAATGGAAATGCAGTCGTAGAAGATGGCTCTTACAAGTTTGCAGAAGACAAGGAGCAGGAGGTGATTAAAGAAATTGATGAAATGTATAACATTGAAACAGAACTTGATGTGCATATGATTAAGCTGGAAGATGTTAATGAATGTGATGCAGAGGGATATGATGGAACTACATTAGAAGATATTACAGCAATAGAGTTTATGATACAGGAGTAAACATATGTATAACAACGTAACAGAAGCTTTTAAAGAAACAATAAGAAGTCCATCACGGGCTTTTGAGGCAAGGCTTAAGATTAATGGCCAGTGGTTTAATTCCAAGTTCAAAAAATTGAGCTATGAAACATCAAGTACGGCTGATGAAGCTTTACAGCTAGGAGCGGCTGTATCTGCAAAGATAGAAATTACTATTAAAAAGATAGACGAATTATTTGAAAATACAGAGATACCAGTAGAGATAGGTTTAAAGCTGCCAAGTGGAAAGTATGAATATATTCCACTTGGCTTTTTTACAGCAGAGCGCCCACAAAGTGATCAGGCAACAACGACATTTACAGCATATGACAGAATGATGAAGACTATAGGACTATATATATCCAATCTGATATATCCAGCAAGTGCTGCTTCGGTTTTAAATGAGATAAGTGCGAGCTGTGGTGTTCCAGCAGACTTAAGTGGTCTGGATGACATAATGATACAGACTAAGCCAGTTGGATATACATACAGGGAAATGATAGGCTATATAGCTTCGTTAAAGGGTGGATTTGCTTGTGTAGATAGAACTGGAACTATTGTTATTAAGTGGTATAAAGAATGTGAATATTCAGTAGGTAAAGCAAGAATTATATCACTTGAACACAATGAAAGTGATTTTCATTTGGATTATTTAAACTGTAATGTCGATAGTCAGACTGAATTAACGCAGGGTGGCGGAGAGCTTGGGATAACATTTTCCAATCCGTTTATGACAGCAGATAGATTAAGCCAGATATATCAAAGTATTAAAGGGTTTACATATAGAGGAGCTTCATTAAAGACACTTGGAGACATACGTCTGGATCCGTGGGATGTTATAACTGCCAATGACGGCACTGGTGAATATAAAATACCGGTTATGAATTTGGTACAGGAATATGGTGGCGGTATGGCTATGACTGTTACATCTTATGGAAAGACAGAAGTAGAGACCAAAATGGACTTCAAAGGACCGACAACACAACAGAATGAGAGAATATATTCTGATTTGATATTGGCAAAGGAATTAATAGCAAAGAAAGTTGATGCTGACTGGGTTAAGGCTAATACTGTTACAACAGAGAAAATTGATGCCGTAAATGCAGAGATAATTGATATAAAGGCTAATTATCTTAAAGCAGATGTTGCAGATTTAAGATACGCTAACATAAAGCTTAGTAATATCGAGGCTGGCTCTATAAAGACAGCAATGATAGACACAGGTGCAGTTGGTACAGCTCAAATCGCAGACGGAAGCATAACAGATGCTAAGATAGTAGATTTAACTGCTAATAAAATAACAAGTGGAACTATAGATGCCGCTAACATCGAGGTAATAAACCTTAAGGCTGCCAATATCACGGTAGGAACAATTAATGGTAAGCAGATAGCTGAAGGAGCAATAGATACATCCAAGTTTGGAACAGATGTCACTGACTGGATGAATACAACAGACAAAGATATAGAAAATGCAGCACAAAAGGCAGATACAGCTAATACAAATGCGGCTGGTGCATTAAGCACGGCGGAAGCGGCTAAACTTTTATCAGCGGCGGCTTCTAAGACCGCGGAAGGAGCACAGCTTACAGCAGATGGCAAGAATACAGTATTTTATCAGACAACGGCACCTTCTGTTGAAGATAGAAAAACTAATGATATATGGTTTAATACAGCAGATTCTAATAAGATGTATTACTTCGATGGCAAAAGCTGGGTATTACGTCAGTTCGGAACTAATGCCATAGCGAATGCTTCTATAACTAATGCATTAATAGCAGATGCAACAATACAGAATGCCAAGATTGCCAATATGGATGCAGGAAAGATTACAAGTGGTTATATATCCGCAGACAGGATAGCTTCAGGTTCGATTGTAATTGGAAAACTTGATGCTGGTACGCAGAATGATATAGCCGCCGCCAAGAAAAGATATCAGATAACTGTAGATTTAAGAGACGCAAAATATAATACGGATACATATTATCCAGTATTAATAAGTCCCTCTATACCATATAACGGTTTATATAACTATGAATGTAATGTTCAGCTTAATAGCGGTTCTAAACCTGTATGGTCTACGCATAATCAAGGTTTTACTTGCAATCTTATTTTAAGAGTATTAGCAGGTGGCTGGGGAACAACAGATGCCGCTGGTTATTTGGAGGAGAATAATTATCGTTTTTGTAATAAAATGCCTGCGTTTGTAGGGCAGGTACAACAACATAGCCAGATATACTTTATGTTGCGTGGTGGGGCACGATATTACATTTATACACCTAATAAAAGTTACGTAACAATATATACGGCTAAAACTAATATAGCAAGAAATGCAAGTTACACGGTATATCTTGAACCTACCCAATCTCCAAAAAATGATTATGCGGAGGCTAAAGGATCTACAATTGCAAGCTGGTGTGCTGCAAATAATAAGACCCTTATTAATGGTGGAAAGATATATACAGGCAGTGTTACAGCAACACAGATAGCCGCAAATGCAATAACAACAGAAAAGATAGCGGCAAGTGCAGTTAATGCAGATAAAATAGCAGCTAGTGCTATAACTTCGGCAAAAATAGCAGCAAATGCAGTGACCTCGGATAAGATTGTTGCCAATGCAGTTACAGCCGCGAAGATAGCTTCTAAGACAATAACAGCCAATCAGATAGCCGCTAATTCAATCACAGCGGCTGAGTTAAGTGTATCTACATTGTCTGCAATATCCGCAAACTTAGGAACGGTTACAGCTGGAGTGCTTAAAAGTACCAATTATGTTGCAAACAGCACGGGAATGATGCTCAACCTGGCAACAGGAACGTGGGATAGCAAGTATTTTAAAATATCCAGTACAGGAGGTATTACAAGCACAAGTGGGAAAATAGCCTGTTGGGACATAACCAGCGAAGCGTTTAAAAATGATTATCTTGCTCCAGACGGATATTTAAGACGTGTGTATATTCAAGGGTCTAAAAATACTGGAGATTGGATTTTTTCAATTCAAAAAGGAGCTACGCAAGGGGCTTCGCCCTCCACGTTAAATTCATTATGGCACGTCACCAATGACGGAGAAATGAGCTTTAATGTTGAAAGTGGTAAAGGAATAAAAATGTATGGTTTAGCTGGATTAGAAGTAAGCGTGTTAAGAGATGGAATTGAGCTATGGCATAAGCCAAATAACACGGCATATACAAAAATAGGAAAAGGATATGTGCAAATATGTAATAGCGGTACAAGTTATTATAACGATTGTGCTTTGTCTGTAATAGGTGGAATAAGAACCAATGCTTTTAACCTTTATCATTCGACCTGGGGAAGATGGTGTGGTGCAGTTCTTAACAGAACACCGAAAAATGAAATTGGGCTTGATTGGGATGGTGCATATTTGAGAATATATGTGGACCATACAATTATTGCTTCTTACCATTGGGGAAGTGCAAGCTGGGTATAAAAATAATATTAATAAAATCCACAGGAGTGGTAGAAAGAGGTAAAAATGTTAAATGTAAACAAATCTATAACATTAAATGGAACAAGCAGTGTAGAAGAGAATGGAGTAGCAACAGACATTATGTATATGAATGCTACAATCTCCGAAAATGGAGGGTTGTCTATAAATCGCAACATAGCTAATGCGCAGGCATATATAGCAAATAAGGCAACATATACGAAAGATGTAACGGAATTTGAAAATAAATTAAATGAGCTGGTAACAGAATTTAGTAAATAAAGGAGGGCAATAGAGATGATTAGAGCACCAAATAATTAAAATAAAAGTAAACATATAAATAAGGAGGAAACAAATGGAAAGAGCGAAAACAATTATAGTGGCAATATGGAGCATAATAATGAGTGCGTTAGGTATACTTGCAATACCTGTTATGTTATTAATAACCTGTAATATAATAGACTATGCAACAGGACTTATAGCTTCAAAGTTCAGAAATCAGGAGATTGATAGTTATAAAGGAATTAAAGGAATAGCAAAGAAAATATGTATGTGGCTTTTAGTAGGAGTTGGTGTCATTGTAGACCAGCTCCTTTCTTATTCAGCAGATGTTGTTGGAATAACATTGCCATTTACATTTTTAGTTGCCTGTATAGTGGCAATATGGCTAAATTGTAATGAAATTATATCGATATTAGAAAATATCAATGATATAGGTGTTACACTTCCGCCATTTTTACAGCCTATTGTAAGTAATCTTAAGAGTCAGGTGGAAAAGAAAGCAGAATTAGAAAATATTAAAGATGAAAAAGAAAGCGAGGAATAAGCAATGAGTAAAGTAGAATGTATTGATGTATCAAGTCATAATGGAAATTTGGATTGGGATACTATTAAGGCGGATGGTGTTGTATGCGCTATGATAAGGATTGGATATGGCTCAGATGTGGAAAGCCAGGATGATGTGCAGGCAATAAGAAATATGCAGGAATGTGAAAGATTAGGCATTCCATATGGTGTATATATCTATTCATATGCGCTTGAAATTAAAGAAGTAAGAAGTGAAGCAGCACACGCATTAAGAATGATTGAGGGATTTAATCCTGTACTTGGTATATGGTTTGATATGGAAGATGCTGATGGATATAAAGAACAGCACGGATTTAGTCCGAATGAAAATGGTGCAGCTCTTACAGATTTCTGCATTGAATTTATGAAGCTAATTAAAGAAGCTGGATATTTAACAGGAGTATATGCTAACTGGGAGTATTTTAACAGAATTTTAGAAGATGAAAGGTTTACAGCGTTTGAAGGATTTAACAGATGGCTTGCACACTGGGAAATAGATGAACCATCAATGGATTGTTTAATATGGCAATATACATCAGATGGTGTTGTTAATGGTTCATCAGACAGAACTGATATGAACTATTATTATGGTGAACTTCCTTTAATAGAACAGCCAACAGAGCAAACTCCACAGTCTAATGCAGATACAAAGTATAACGAAGGAGATTTCGTGACATATGACACAATATATGCTTCATCAACATCATCTGATGGACTTATACCATCAAACGGCTTTACTAGTGGGACTATCACAAGAGTTATTCCGGGTGCTGTAAATCCTTATCTTATTAATGATGGAACCGGTTGGGTCAACGATGGCTGTATTATATCAAGCGACAATTCGAATGGTGAAGGCTGTGATAATGCAGATATAAAAGTTGGCGATAAGGTGCGTGTGCTTGTTAATGCTACTTATGATGGTGGTTCTTTTGCAATGTACTATGATGAGTATGATGTATTAGAAGTTAAAGGAGACCGAGTAGTTATCGGTATCGGAGATGTTGTAACTTGCGCTATTAATATTTGCAATATCGAAAGAGTTTAGTATATAATAAGGTAGAAACTGTTAATACATATTAATAAATGAATATTGAGCACTAAAATGTATTAATATTATGTGTACACATAACATAAGACTGTACACATTTTGTACACATTACGGAATAAATTTAAACAAATATATATAAATTAGAATGAATTGATTTTAATGTGTATAATCCTAAAACCCGCGTAAATACTGATGTAAACGATATTGTATATAATTGAAATGAATTATAAAAGTTCATAGCCTTTGATTGGGTAACAACCCAATGGTTGGTGCTACAGTTGCTGTTGCTGTTTCTGTACAGCAGGCTGCTGATGAAGGTAAGTTCTAATAGAAAGCTAGCATTTATGCTGTTTAGAGAGCTTTTAGAGAAATCTAAAGGCTCTCTTTTTGATATTCATTGTGGGATGTGGACATCGATAAATGATTAAATGTCCACATCTTTTTTATTAAATAAATGTCTTGTCTTGCTAATGAAAATGTAGTATATTAACAATAGTTTCTTGAACGACAACTAAATATTTTTGCGTGATAAGCAGCTTATAATGGAATGTGTGCTGCTTTTATCAGATGAATGGAGGAATTGTTATGAAGAGTATATATTTGCTCAAAGAAGATTTTAAGAATTTTCCAATAGGAGAGTTCCCATATGATAAGAATCATTCTGCAATGGGAGAGTATCATTTTGTGCAATATCCAGGGTATTATGGAAAATGGTATGACCCTGTGTGCAATTACAGATATAATGGTCAAGGTGCTTCGTGGGTTATTACGGAGTATTGTGGGAAGCATTATATGGAGCAGATGAGACTTCATAATACAGAGCCACATAGAACTTTTCCGACACTTGAAACAGGGGACAGATTTTGGAAAGATTATGATATAGAGGCAAGTGTCAGAATGTTTAACACTAAATGGGGAAATGCCGGTATTGGTTTCTGTGCACAGAATTCGCTTAATATGCTTGTATTTATGTTTGAAGATAAGCAGGTAAAGCTTGTTTACCGCCATAAAGAAAATGTTGAAGAGCTTGAAAGTAAAGCATTTGATTATAATAGTGACGATACATATACATTAAATGTAAGTGTTAACGGCAGTCATGTTGAGTGCTATGTTAATGGCACTAAATATATAGATATTGATACAGTTTATGCTGTACAGGGAGGAAAGGCAGCAATTACGGCTACTATACCAGCGGCATTTGGCTACATCAATGTCAATGTAGATGAGGATACAGATGCAGGCATTAAAGCCGACAGGGAAGCATATAAGAATAAGTGCAAAGAAGCACAGAGCAGGTATCCTCATATGAAGCTTGTTAAGAAAATAGACCTTAAAGGCTGTGGAACAGGAAGACAGGTACGTTTCGGACATCTGCTTGGTAATGGAGAGTATCAGATGGTGCTTGCCCAGTGTCAGAAAAGAGTCAACAGAGATGCATATGGAACTATAAGCTGTCTTACTGCTATGGATTTGGATGGTAATATATTATGGCAGTATGGTGAACCTACAGATAATATGGAGATAGGAAATATATCTGCTGATATGCCAATGCAGATATATGATATTGATGGTGATGGATACGATGAGGTTATAACTGCCAAGAATTTCGAGGTGCTTATACTTGACGGAAAGACAGGAAATGTTAAGAAAAGAGCAAAGACACCATTATCGACAATGGAAGAAGATGGCACAATTATAGGTGTTCCTGATGGAGAATATGCATTTGACAGAATTAACCCTGATGGAATGAGGATATGCAATTTCAGAGGACTTGACAAGCCAAGGGATATTCTTATTAAGGACAGATATTGCAGGGTATATGCGTTAAATGATGACCTTGAAGTTATGTGGCATTTTCAGAGTGATAAGAATACAGGACATTTTCCATTTGCAATTGACATTAATGGTGATGGCTATGATGAACTGCTGGTTGGATATAATATGCTTGATTGTAATGGAAAGAAAATGTGGACTATGCCGTTTAAGGTAGACCACATTGATGAAATTGTACCAGGAAGATTTGAAACAGGTCCTAATAAAGGGAAAAAATTCTTTGCGTGTGTTGCAGGTACACAAGGTTTTATTCTTTGTGACTTTGAAGGTAATATTTTAAAACAGGACGGAATTGGACACGCACAGAGAGTGAGTCTTGCTAATTACTGTCCGGATAAAGAAGGATATGAGATGGCTGTAGTTAATTTCTGGGGACATCAGGGCATTATATATTTCTACGACAGTGAAGGCAATGATATGTGGGAAATGGAGAATGAGCTTAATGGTAATCTTCTTACACCGGTTAACTGGACAGGTGATGGACAGGATTTCATACTTCTTAATGCAGATGTTAAGAGAGGTGGAATGATAGATGGTAATGGAATACAGGTTGTAAAGTTCCCTGATGACGGACACCCAACTCTTTGCACGGAGGCGGTTAATCTTTTAGGTGATGCAAGAGATGAAATTGTAACGTGGGATTATAATTATATGTATATATACACGCAGGATGATGAGCCGATGGAAAATGCTTACAAGCCATATAAGTATCCGGACTACAATGCTTCCAATTACAGAGGTGAGTATTCATATAGGAAAATATTCTGGTAAAAAGATGATAAATAAACAAGATATCATATATTGATTATAATAGCTGATAGAATATTAATGATGTAAGGGTTAAAAGAAATTTTAACACTTATTGCGGTGTTCGGATTGCTGCATTGCTATGTAATCCGAACAATCCGCTAATACCCCAGACTTCAATAAAAACATATTCTGCGACTTTTTATTCCGGAATATTGCATATATTTAATAATATGTTATAATACTAAAAGAATATATGATTATTTAATATTGGGGAGGTTGATATAAGTGCTTGCAACAAAGATTGTGAGTGAGGATGGTATAAGTTATAATCTTACGCCACTGGGATATGTAGTGCTGATAGCAGTAGTTATTGTTGTGCTGGCTGTTGGTTTTATAGTAAAGGATAAGAAGACACACAGCGTAAAGAGGCTTGTGACATCAGCTATGGCTATTGCGCTCGCTACACTAACTTCGTTTATTACTATATTTAAGATGCCTATGGGAGGTTCAGTAACACTTTTTAGTATGCTGTTTATCGTGCTTATAGGATACTGGTATGGAATAAGTGCAGGTATGACAGCTTCAATAGCGTATGGAGTATTACAGCTTATTGTTAATCCATATATTATCAGTCTGCCACAGATGTTTCTTGACTATATCTTTGCATTTGGTGCATTAGGATTATCAGGAATATTTGCTAATTCCAAGAATGGGTTGGTTAAAGGCTATATAGCAGGAATTGCTGGAAGATTCTTCTTCTCATTCTTATCAGGCTGGATATTCTTTGCGGTGTATACACCGGAATTCTTTAATAGTGCTGTATTATATTCGTTAGCATATAATGCGGCATACATAGGTGCAGAAGGAATTATTACAATAATTGTAATTATGCTTCCACCGGTAAAGAAAGCTATTTTATATGTTAAACAGACAAGCAATGAATAGCCTTTTTATAGTAATGGTATGTTTATATTAAGGAGATGTTGTAATCATGAATAATGAACTTACTCCAAGTGACATCAAGAAAATGGAAGATGAGATCGAATACAGGGTTCACATTGTGAGGAAAAAAGCTCTTGATGATGTTAAAGAAGCAAGGGCACAGGGCGATTTGAGTGAGAATTTTGAGTATTATGCCGCCAAGAAGTTCAAAAATCAGAATGAGAGCAGAATAAGATATCTTCAGCGAATGATTAAGACAGCAACGGTAATATCAGAAGAGTCGGCAGATGATGAGGCTGGTGTTAATAATACAGTTGAAGTTAAATATGAGGACGATGGTTCTACAGAGAAGATTAAGCTTGTGACAACGGTAAGAGGTGACTCTCTTGAAGGACTTATAAGTATTGAATCGCCTCTTGGCAAGGCAATACTTGGACACAAGGCTGGAGATAGGGTAGAAGTGGTCGTCAACAGTAATATAAGCTATTGGATTGAGATTTTATCTATTGAGAACACAGATGATTCAGGGGATAAGATTATGAGCTTCTAAGAAAGGTGGATAATCATTAGCAGAACAGATATACATTTAAGTGAAGCACAGAATAGAGCAATACATTTTAAAGATGGACCTGCACTTGTTATTGCAGGTCCGGGTTCGGGAAAGACCACAGTTATAGTTAACAGAGTATATAACCTTATTATTAAGCATAATATCAAGCCGTCATCAATACTGGTTATAACTTTTACCAAAGCGGCGGCGGTGTCTATGAAAGAAAGGTTTATGTCTTTAGAAGGAAGTCTTAATGTGCCAGTTACATTTGGTACATTTCATGCGGTGTTTTTTACGATATTGCGTCACGCATATAATTATTCAGTTAATTCCATTATTACGAGAGATTTACAATATAATTTTATCAGGGACAAGCTTATAAGCTTTGAACTTGAATATTCAGATGAAAATGAAACGGTAAACAGCATTTTATCGCAGATAAGCAAGGTAAAGAATGATTGTCTTAATATAGATGATTATATCAGTACAGCCTGTCCCTACGAAACATTCAGGATAATATATAAAGAATATGGGAAAATGCTTATATCAAGAAGGCTTATAGATTATGATGATATGGTAGTTCTGTGCAATGAGCTTCTTACACAGAGGGCTGATTATAAAGCTGCGTGGCAGGATAAATACAAGTATATTCTTATTGATGAATTTCAGGATATTAATAAAATGCAGTTTGACACAATTAAATTGATTGCAGGGGATAGTGCGAATATATTTGCTGTTGGAGATGATGATCAGAGTATATATGGATTTAGAGGCTCTAAGCCTGATATTATGCTTGCATTTAAAGATTATTATAGTAATGCAAAAATAATAAATCTGAATGTCAATTACAGGTGTACTGATAATATTGTTAAAGCAGCACGAAGTCTTATTGGTAATAATTCTCTACGATATTACAAAAATATCAAATCAGCAGGTATGGTAGGAGAATGTATACAGGTACAGGGAGCAAAAGATATACATAGTCTTAAGAAAATGCTTTCGGATAATATAAAGAAGTTGATAGAAGATGGCATTGAACCATCAGATATTGCTGTTATATCAAGAACCAACA
>ULPS01071406.1_pt1 | contig 12162 bp, 8 predicted proteins | sample 1953711 | NCBI WGS metagenome assembly ULPS01 (sample SAMEA4835635, study PRJEB28245) | human gut metagenome | biome: gut microbiome; material: fecal sample | place: Denmark | collected 2008 | reverse complement strand
GTGGCCGCCGCCGTCATCCTTGATCCGATGCGCCCGATTGCGGGCCTGCGCGACAGCAAGAAACTCTCCGAAGAAGCCCGCGAAGCGCTGGCACCGCTCATCAAGGAAAGAGCGCTTGACTGGTCGGTGGCGCACGCCACGGTCGAGGAAATCGACGAACTCAACATTCTGCAGGCCACGATGCTCGCGATGAAACGAGCCGTGATGGGCCTTACTGTGCGGCCCAATCTGGTGCTCGTCGACGGCAACCGCGTGCCGCACATTGACATTGCGGTGAACGCAATCGTCGGAGGCGACGACAAGGTGGCTGCCATTTCGGCGGCGTCGATCATCGCGAAGACTACGCGTGACCAGTGGCTTGTGGAGCTCGACAAGGAGCATCCCGAATACGGCTTTGCCAAGCACAAGGGTTACGGCACCCCTGAACATTTGGCTGCACTCGAAAAATACGGTCCTTTGCCGGCGCATCGCAAAACATTCAGTCCCGTCAAGAAAGTCATTGACATGCGAAAAGCCAAGGAAGGCGAATTAGCCCTCGGGTAATTGCGTTCTTTCAATCATCAATAGTCAATTCCTTAAATAGGATCCGTTTTTTTGCGAAGCCAATAGTTTCACTATATTCAAACAAAAAAAATGACGGCACTCTGAAGCTTCTTGCCCCCAGAGGTGCCGCCAGTTACGGAGCGTTTTGCCGCCCTGAAAGTGAGTGTTCTTTCGGTAGTTACACCGGCGAAACTGCCTACGAATGTCAACCTCGCCGGCTTATTCCGAGTCAAATTGGTGTTATTCAGCCCAGAAATGTCCTAATAGGCTCACTTACCGGCAGCGATCATTTCAATGACCCGCGTGCCCAACTTGATACGCGGGTGCACCGTCGAGAGATCTGACCATTCGTGCTCAGGATCGTGGAGATTACCGCTCACGACCCCCATAGCGCATACAACAGCGGCACCGTGAGCAGCCAGCTTGTTACCGTCAGAAGCACCTCCCACAGAGAACCACTTAGGTTTGGGCTGTCCAAGTTCAGCAGAAGCCTTCTCAACCATCGCCATCAGTTTTCTTGATGCTTCCGTTTCCGGCAATGCTGACCCGATTGCCTTAACAACCAGTTCGCTGCGTACCCCATCCATGAAGCCTTTGTCGCACATACCTTTGACTTCAGCAAGAACCTTGTCGCGAGTTTGATTATCCGTATAGCGGAAATCAAATACCACTTCAGCTTCCGCCGCAATCGTATTCGGGGCGGTACCGCCTTTGACAAGGTCACTGTTGAGCGTCACGCCGGGATATTTCTTCTGAATTGCTGCAATTTGAGGAATAGCCAAAGCCATCGCATAAACAGCATTGCGACCATCCTGAGGATTATTGCCGGCGTGAGCTGCCTTGCCTTGGAATCGAATGGTCAGAGGAGTCGAGCCCTTGCGAACTTTTACAAAACCATTCTTATTGTCACCTTCGCGACCCGGTTCATAAACGAGCGCAATGGAGGTCTTCTTGGCTTGCTCGTCAAAGAATTTCAGTGTCGAAGGCGCGCTCGCTTCTTCACCCGGGTTGATAATAAAAGCAATATTGAGTTTGTCAGTAATGGCCTTGGGCAAACCTTTGACAAGCCACCACGCAGCAAGCAGTGAACTCTTGTCGTCACCGACACCGGCACCGTGAGCAATATGACCCTCGATCTTGAGAGGATATTTTGCGGCATAACCCACCGGCTGAACCGTGTCCGCATGCGCACTCACAACAACGTCATATTTGCTCTGATCCGGCTTACTGGTTGCAACTAACGCCTTACCGCGGCCCTCGCACTGGTGCAACGTGACAGTCCATCCAATTGACTTAAACCGCTGCTCGAAAATCGCAATAACTTTATTGGCACCTTCTTCGTATCCCGTTTTTGAATCGATGGCAACCAATTCACGCAACTCGTCTACATACTGCTGCATATTGAAGCCGTCGGAAGCAAAAACTTTGGGCACACATGCCAAAGTACTCGAAGCAACCGTAGTTGATACCAACTGGCGACGAGAAATCATTTTTCTCTCCTTACTATTGATTTTCGTCTAGGTTCCCTGATTCTTGCGATGCCCCACTTGGAAACCCACGTCAGAGGGGCATCGAAATTCTTCGATTAGAGATACTGCAACAGGCGAGTCAGCGTACGAACACGATTTTCGATCGTGTCCACGCGCAGGTATTCGCGTTCGGAATGGAAACCGGCACCGGCAGGAGCCACGCCGTCAATGACGGGCACGCCGACCTGAGCGATGCGGTTGGCGTCGGAGCCGCCGCCGGCATCGACCCACGTGGCTTCGTAGCCTTCTTCCTTGGCAGCACGATTGACCATTTCAACGAGTTCCTTGGTGGCGTCCGTGCAGGGCATGGCCGGCGACTTGGAAACGCGCGTGGCTTCAACGGTGATGCCGTCGCCCCAATTCTGCTTGGCCAGAGCTTCGATGCCTTCGTCGATTTCGCGGCCGTCTTCGTCGTTCCAGCAGCGGGTGTCGATCTTAAGGGTGCACTTTTCCGGAACCGTGTTGCAGACCGTACCGCCTTCAATAACGCCGACCGTCACGCTCGTGCCCTTGCCTTCGAGGTCCTGAAGGTTGGTGATGGCGATCGTGAGGTGAGCGGCAGCCAGAACCGCGCTGCGGCCGTCCTGCGGGTTGTTGCCGGCATGAGCGGCCACACCGTGCACGACCACATTCCAAACGGAGCGACCCTTGCGGGAACGAACGAAGGCACCTGTGGCGCGGCCGGGTTCGCAAACGATGGCGCGCTTGCACTTGGAAGCCATCTGCTGGAGCCATTCGCGGGAGGAAAGCGAACTGATTTCTTCGTCGGGGTTGTAGCACACAGCGATGGCCAGCCGATCAAGATCTTCCTTGCGGGCGTTCTTGAGAGCGTGGAAGATCGCGATGACACCGGCCTTGCAGTCGGCGCAACCCGGCCCCGTCACCTTGCCGTCTTCAACCTTGAAGGGGCGTGCGGCGGCGGTACCGTCGGGAAACACGGTGTCGAGGTGAGCATTGAACATGATGTCGAACTTTTCGGCACCGGGCTTGTTCGTCGCAAACAGACCCTTGCCGGCCTTCGGGCCGAGGTCCACAAGTTCCGTCGCAAAACCGATGGAATCGAAGTGGCGCTTCATGATGTTGGCCACCTTGGTGACGCCTTCGCAGTTGGCGCTGCCGCAGTCGAGATTGACAACTTCGGCGAGGTCTTGGAGGTAAGTCTCGAGCATTTGGTTTGTCCTTAAAAAATGTCCCTTTCCCGGGAGGTGTATCGGATAGGGACAATTCTTCAGGATTGAGCTCGAACTCGCCTTGTACCTTGGTTCAAGACGATGCGATTTCTCCGATGGCAGCCAAATATTTATGCGCTTCCAGAGCCGAGCGCACGCCAAGCTTCTTGCAGGCGTTGGCTCGATGGATCTTCACCGTGTGTTCCTGGATGCCCAGGTCGATCGCGATCACCTTATTGAGTTTGTCGTCGGCAACCAAACGGATAATTTCCTTTTCACGCTGCGTGAGCGTCTCAAAGGCGCTGCGCATCATGTCGATACGGAATTTTTCTTTTCTCGTTTCTATGTTTTGATCCGACAACCGACGCACGGTCTGACGCAAACGTTCGGGTTCGACGGGTTTCTCGCAAAAGTCGCCCGCACCTTTTTGCAGTGCCATCACCGCCATGGAAATGTCGCCGTGGCCGGTGAGAAATACGATCGGCAGATCAATGCCGCGGCGCAACATTTCGTCCTGAAGTTCCAGTCCGTTCATATCGGGCATACGCACGTCGAGAATCACGCAACCGGGGGTACGAATATCGTCATTTTCCAAAAAGGCAGCGGCGCTCTCGTAAGCCACGGCTTCGATACCTGCCACGCGAAGCGTAAAGACGGTGGAATTGCGCACCGTTTCTTCGTCGTCGATGACGCGAGCCAGAGGCCGCAGAGCTCGGCTGCTCAGTTCTTCGGTCATGCGGTTTGCTCCTCATGAGGTTGATCGGCGGCCGGAATGCAAAGCGAGACGGACAAGCCGCCCGGCTGATTGCGGGTGAATTCCAGTCGGGCCGCGTGGCGTTCGGCAATGGTACGGCTGATCGACAGGCCCAGGCCGAGCCCTTCGATTTTTTCACTCGCCACGGGACGCGCAAGCGTACGGAACTGCTCGTCGGAAACGGCCGGACCGTTGTCTTGGACCTTGAGTCTCCAGAAAGCTGTCGTTGTGCTCGATTCGGAGGTCAGCGAAATATGAATCTCTCCCTTGCCGTCGGGGTTCTTTCGAATCGCCGAAAGGGCGTTTTTGAGGCAATTGACCACAAGGAGCTCAAGCTCCAAGGCGTCGCCCGAAACAAACGCTTCGGGCGGAAGCGATGAGAGGATGCGAACACCGGTGAGGTCGTTCCCTGATCGGAAGGAACCGAAGGCATGCTTGACGATGTCGCACAGATCCACCGATTGATGTGCCTTCTCACGGTTCTTCGCATAGGCCCGCACGCGATCGACGATGCTTGCCACGCGCTCGGCCTGCTTGGTGATTTCACGGGTAGCCTCGTCAATCACCGGATCCTTGCCGCGGCCGCCCAAGTAAAGAGACAAGCCGTCGGCGTAATTGATGAGGCTTGCCACCGGTTGACGCAATTCGTGCGCGATCATGCTCGAAATTTCCGAGACAAACCCCGCACGCTCCAATTGCGAGAGTCTTTCGCGGTCAATGCGGGCAGTCTTTTCAAGTTCCGACTTTTCATCGATCACTTCCACGAGCTTTTTGGTGCGGCGCGCCACGGTGCGGCTCACGGCAAAGCTGTAGAGCACGGCGGCAACCAGAAGAAGCACGCCGATCAAAAGCGCATACTTGTAGCGATCGATCATCACGCTCGAGCCGGTCATTCGGACGGTCGGACTATAGCCCAGGCGCTCGACCAGATGGCGAGTTTCGCTCAAATTGGCACCGATGGTCCACCCGTATCCCGACTCGCTCATCGGCATGGAAAGGAGCGCCGCGGAAAGTCTGCGCTTGATGTCGGGTGACAAGGAGGCCTGAGCCGCAAAGATGAGATCGGGATAGAGATCGGTCGAACGCAGACAAGCAAAGGTATCTTCGGGTTTCTTGCCCACCACCTTGATCGTATTGGGCGCCACCATCCCTCGGGCCACCAGGCTTTCGAATTCGCAGGTGCGCAGAATACCGAAGTCGACTTCCTTATTGAGTACGGCCTCGACGATGGGCATGCCGGACTTGTCCTTGAAATAGGCCTTGCCGAAGTAGTTTTTCGGATACTGCGTAATGTTGGAGATTTCCCCCAGAGCAACGATCCAGCCCGCAAAGGACTGGGGACTTAAGGCAGCAACACGTTTGGAGCGCAGGTCAGACGTACTCGTGATTCTCGCGTCGTCGGCGCGCGCAATGAAAACCGCGCCCATGGCCTTGCCCGGATCTTGCGACTGAGGAGACTTGCGCACGGCCAAAGCCGTGGTGCCGGAGGTTTCAAGGTAGGTGTATAGGCCGCTTGTGACCACAAAGAGGTCAACCTCGTGCTTAACTGCGGCAACGGTCAGATCGAATTCGGACAGAGGCACGACTTGAAACGCGTACTCGGGCATCGCGTTTTTGAGGCGCTCGATCGTGACGTCCATCAAGTCGGTGCGGAATGTGAACAGCGGCGAATAGTACACGCCCACGCGAAGCGTTGCAGGCTGCGGGGCAGGCTTGCGCACTTCGGACGAGGCTTGCTGATAGTCGGCAGCATCCTCGACGTCTTCTGCGGTTTGGGCATGCGATGCAGAAACGAAGCCCAAGATAAGAGCGCAGGCCAAGGCCGAGCCCCGGGACAGGACTTTGCGCAGACAGTTGCTCGAAAGCAAGCCGTGTTGAGTATGGGCCATCGGGACCTTTTTCTGAATGATCGACAGATTTAGATTTTACCAATACGAAAAAACAGGCTGCGCGCCTGGGGAAAGAGCGCACAGCCTGCCGAACAGGAGGAGACTGATTGGAAATTAATTGAGCAGGATCGTGGTCACCACCATCACGATCAAGCCGCCGATCATCGGAATTGCCGTACGGCGGATGAGCGCGAACGGACTGATGCCCGAGCAACCAGCCACAGCGACCACCACAGCGGTAATCGGGGACATGTTGCGGGCCAGGCCGGTCGAGAGCTGCATCGGCATGAGAAGCAGGATGGTCGAGACGCCGAACTGCTGAGCAAAGTCAGGCATCAGCGGCGAGAAGGCGTAGAACGGAGCATTGCCCGAACCCATCACGACGGAAGCAATCGAAATGAAGGTCACGACGACGATCATGATGGCATAGGCGGGCAGGCCCATGTTCTTGGTGACGTCAATCAGATAATCTATGGTACCCGTGGCGATCAGGCCCTTGGCAAAGAGTTCGCCGGCAACGATCAGGGTGATCACGGTCGCGAACTGACGGCCCATCGTGTTGAAGAAGTCCATGGCGGTCGTGAGCACTTCCTTGGCGGGCTTGCGGATAAGTTCGCAAATCAGGGCCACGGTAAAGGAGATGAACATTGCCGTCGGAACATCAAGTTTGATGCTCGAGATCACGAAGCGGTTGAACACGAAGAGCATGATGAGCGGCAGCATCGGCAGGAAACCGTACCAGGCCGGCGCGCCCTTGCTGTCGAGGTCGTTTTGCTTGGCGACGGTTTCATCGATTTCGTTGGCCTTTTCACCGTCCTTGGCGTCAAAGTACTTCTGGGAGAAGTAATGCAGCACGGCCACGGCAATCGTGGTCACGATACCGACCGGAAGCTGGTATTCGATGAAGTAGGTCATCGTATCCATGCCGGCCACCTGAGCGGCGTAGTTGGCAGCGCCCGATGTCGGACCCATGTCAAGGCAGGACACCGTGATGATCAGGGCAGCGGCGGAAAGTCGGGAGACACCGAGGCGCACGAGCACCGGATACATCGTCACCATCAAGAGCATGGACAGACCCGAAGCGCTCGGAATGAACAAGTCAGCCACGGCACCTACGACGTAACTCAGAGCGAGCACGAGATAGGGGGACTTGAAGACGCGCAGCGGACGGGAGATGTAATCGGCCATCAGAGCGCTTGCGCCGATCTTGGCCATGTAGGTGGAATAGCCCGAGGCAGCCATGATCAGCAGACCGATGCCGGCCACGCGGGAGCTCATCAGGGAGGTGATGCATTTAAAGAGGTCAAAGCCCACGAAGCCCGTGCTCGAAACACCCTTGGGAAGAATCTGAGCACCGTTGGGAAGAAGCCCAAGCGCATCCATGGCCAGGGCACTGACCAACAAAACCAAGCCGCCGAAGAAGAGCACGAACTGGGCTTTCATCTTCTTGAGCAGAATCCAGACCACCAGGACGGTGACTGCAAGTGAAATTAAGACGCCGATCATTTTTTCGGAGTTCCTTTCGGTTGAATTTGCACACGTGTTTGTTATGTGGCGGCCGATGCATCGGTGTTGCAGCAAGCGAAAAGTGCGAGTAGAAGTGCTTCTTTTCGCCGGCGTGTCAGACCTGTGGATACATTGCCGCCGGGTTTTACAAGTGAAATTCTGACGATCAGCGTCAAATTTCTCCTTGTACCTTGGTTCAATACCGCGCAAGGTCGCTTTTGAAAAAGCCGTTGCCATGACCGTCCGGCCCAAATTGCGCTATTGTCCGAAAGACAAGAACGAGCCGGCCTCTTACTTAAATAAGAGAGGCTTTTCGAGCGAAAAGGAAAATTCAGATGCAGAAGATTCAATCCGTCGCCCTCATCGGCATGGGCGCTTTGGGCATTCTCTACGGCCACACCATGGCCCGGAAGATGAAAGAGGGGGCCGTAACGTTTTTGGTCGATGAGAAGCGCAAGCAGCGCTATCGCGCCGATCCCCCGACCTTTAACGGAGAACCTTGCCGATTTGCCTTTTGCGCGCCCGGGGACTACCCGGGCGAAGCCGAGCTTTTGATCTTCGGAGTCAAGGGCACGCAATTGAAGGAAGCGATCGAATCCGTGCGTCCCGTCGTGGGCCCTGAAACGATCATCGTGTCGCTTTTAAACGGCATCACCAGCGAAACCATTCTTGAGGAAGCCTTCCCGCAGGCCACCGTCCTTTATAGCGTCGCACAGGGCATGGCCGCAACGCGCGTGGGCACGCACGTCACCTGCAAGAATCCCGGTTTTCTCTTCATCGGGGTGCCCGCACGCCACGCCGATAGGCTGCCTGCCCTTAAAACCGTCGAGGCTTTCTTTGACTTCACGGGCGTCGTCTATCGCCACGAAGAAGACATTGAGCGCCGCATCTGGTGCAAGTGGATGTTCAACATCGGCGTCAACCAAACAATTGCCGTTGCCAAGGGCACCTTTGCCGACATCCAAAAGCCCGGCCCCGTGCGCGATCGCTACATTGCCGCAATGCGTGAGGTTGTCGCTGTAGCCGAAAAAGTCGGCGTGGACGTCACCGAGCGCGACCTTGAGGAATACATCCGTATCGGCGACGGACTTGATCCGGAAGGGATGCCCAGTCTCAGACAAGACACCAAGGCTCACCGTCTGACCGAAGTCGACTTCTTCTCGGGCGCCTTGATTGAAAAGGCGAGGGCGGTCGGCGTTCCGGTGCCCGTCAACGAAGCGCTTAACCGAGAAATAAAAGCCATTGAAGCAAGCTGGAAAAACGTCGATGCTCCCGTTGTCGACATGCTCTGCGCACATACCTCCGTGCGCGACTACACGGACGAGCCGGTGTCGGAGGCCATGCGTCAGAAGATTCTTGATGCAGTCTTTGCCGCCTCAAGCTCGTGCTTCCTGCAGCTTGTCACCGTCATTCGCGTCACCGACCCCGAACTGCGCCGCGTGATGTATGAAGCAAGCGGCAATCAGCCACAGGTTCTTTCCGCGCCGGAATTCTGGGTCTTTTGCGCCGACTACCATCGTGACGCCGGGCTTTGCCCCAACGCAGATCTCGGCTGGACCGAGCAGTTTCTCACATCAACGCTTGACGTCGGCATCTGCTTGCAAAACGCCATGGTGGCGCTCGAGTCCCTGGGATTGGGAGGATGCTTCATCGGGGGATTACGTAACGACATCTCCAAGACTGATCAAGCTCTGGGGTTGCCTCAAAACGTCTACCCGGTGCTAGGACTTGCCTTCGGCCACCCAGCCTTCAAAAACGAAGTCAAGCCGCGTCTGCCTCAAGCAATCACCGTGATGGAAAACCGCTACGTTGAGCCGAACGTGCAAGAGCTCAAGGCATACGATGTCGTTACGGAAAACTATTTCGCCACACGAAGCCGCTCTCCGCGCAAGGATTCCTGGACCAAGGGCATCGGCGGCGTACTCGAGCGCGAACGCCGTCCGTTCGTCCTGGAATTCCTGCGCTCGAAGGGCTTCGCCGCAAAATAGGAGAAGAGGAGAGACTTCTCAAAAATTCGCGCTATACTTGATTCCGACATTTGTCGGAAACGATGTTTTCAATGTTGAAGTATGCCCAGACCCAGTCGTTGTCGTCGCGTTTGCTGTGAACCGCTCGTTCGTCTCTTTGCCCCGCAGGGGACGGAGGGGACTGAACCTGTCTTTCTGCTCGTTGAAGAATACGAAGCGATTCGAATCGTCGACCTAGAAAAGCGCACCCACGATCAGTGCGCGCAGCAGATGCAGATCTCCCGCACGACGGCGACCGAAATCTACGAAAAGGCACGCTTCAAGATTGCCGACGCCATCGTCAACGGCAAGCCGCTGGTGATCGAAGGCGGCAACTATCGGATTTGTCAAGAATCAAGCTGCTGCGCGTGTCCCAGCCGTTGCCGGCGCAATACCGTCGCCCGAGCCGCCGCACAGGAAAATCAAGGAGTCTCACATATGAAAATCGCGATGCCCGTCAAAAACGACGCCATCTTCCAGCACTTCGGCATGGCGCCCAACTTCAAGATCTATGTTGTGCAAGACGGAGCCGTCATTTCGACCGAAACGATTGCCGCAGGCGGCCACGGTCACGCCGCCGTGGTGAACCTTCTCGTAAAGAACGCCGTTGACTGCGTGATCTGCGGCGGCCTCGGACCAGGCGCCGTGCAGTCTCTGGCACAGGCCAACATTCGGCTTTATGCCGGCAACGAAGGCGACTGTGATGCTGCCGTCGCCTCGCTCATCGCCGGCACGCTTGAGAACAATGTTGAAGCCGCCACAGCCGGCCGCGGCCACCATCACTGCCATGGTCATGGCCACGAAGAGGGTGGATGCGGCTGTCACGGACACCACGGCCATGCAGAAGAGGGCTGCGGCTGTCACGGTCACAAACAAGAGGGCGAATGCAGCTGCGGCGGTCACTGCGAATGCGGCAAAGAAGAATGCGACTGCCACGGAGAAGGCCGTTGCGGATGCCACGGGCATGGACATGGTCACGGTCACTGCGGCTGCGGAAAACACTGATCGCTTCCTCTGACCATTTCAGGTCTCTCGATCTTCCTTAGACCTTCTGCTCGATGCAGGATTGAGCAGAAGGTTTTTTCTGGCTCTTCACCTTCAGCGCACCGCAACGAAATTGCGCTGGGAGAAATTGCTTAGTTTTGTAGGCTCTCTACAACACTTGTCAAATCGGCATGAAATAGGCATTGACAGTGCTTGCCTCGGTCAAATTTCAACCGATAAGATCAGGCGCACTGCCCTTGGCAGAAACCAATCCCCTCTAATAAAAACATATCTCCCCAGGAGACTCTGACAATGAAAAAGATCGCCATCGCTGTAGCAGCCGCCATGACGGCTGCAACCGCAAGCGCAGCTGACTTTACTCTCTACGGTATCGTTGACACCGGCTTGGGCTACACCAACCTCGACACGCTGGAAGATCCCACGGTCAACCGTTTTGAAATGATCAACGGCTACAACAGCGGTTCCCGCTTCGGCTTCAAGGGTACCGAAGATCTGGGCAACGGCTACTCCGTGTCCTTCGTGCTGGAAAACGGCTTTAACTCCGACAGCGGCGTGCTCGGCCAGGGCGGCCGTATGTTCGGTCGTGAAGCTCAGGTGAAGTTCCATTCGCCTTACGGTACGTTGAGCTTCGGCCGTGCCGGTACGCTCCTTTCCGGCGCCGGTACACTTGACATCTTCGGCATGAATGCCGACGTTCTGCCCGGCGGCTGGGACGGCATCTTCAATATCGGCAACTACCAGGGCAACGGCATGCGCCTGGACAACATGGTGACCTACCAGACCCCGACTGCCGCCGGCTTTACCGGTTACCTGCAATACTCGTTTGCCAACGACACGACCAGCGGTGACGATGACTCCAAGCCCAACGAACGCAACAGCAACCGTTACTTTGCTGCTGGTTTGACCTACAACAACGGTCCTCTGGGCGTCGTGGCGGTCTACGACACGCTGATGTTCCGTCATTATTCAGAATCTGACTCTGACCATGACGAGCACGGTCACAATGATGAAGCCAACGTCGGCGACAGCCGTACCTTCACCCTCGGCGGCCACTACGACTTCGGCATTCTCAAGCTCACGGCCTACGGTCAGTATGTTAAGGGGGCTCGCGATGGTTTTGCTGACGCCGTTCAGGGAGGCGCAGACTTCTGGGCCATCCAGAAAGACCCGCAGGCCGCCATCAAATACTTTGACGCTGACGGCTACAACTTCCACCTCGGCGCTCAATTCCCGTTGCCCTGCGGTCGCTTGTATGCCGGTGCCTACTACGGCTACCTCGAAGCCAATGATGATCCTGAAAATGCAGAAGCCACCAACTGGAACATCTTCCTGGCTCACGAGTACGATCTGTCCAAGCGCACGATCATCTACTCAGGCATCGGTTATCGCCAGGTCAAGGTGGAAGACGACACCAAGGATCTGACGGACAACAAGGCCACCCAGGTCATCGTCGGTCTGCGTCACATCTTCTAATCGGAACGCTCTTATAAGCTAACCGTTCGGAAATCCATCCCGTCGGCTCCCACAGTCGGCGGGATTTTTCTTGCGCGGTAGAATCCGAACACGTTTGTCTTTTCTATACATAGCTATGACCTACGCCAATCGCCGCGTTTTCGTTGTGGTACCCGCCGCTGGCTGCGGCTCTCGCATGCAGTCCGACCGCCCCAAGCAATACCTGCCGCTTGGGCGAAGCGGACAGACGGTGCTGCAGACGACCGTGCTCGCTCTGTTGGATGTGCCGGAAATTGACGGCATCTATGT
>ULPS01028737.1_pt1 | contig 12197 bp, 8 predicted proteins | sample 1953711 | NCBI WGS metagenome assembly ULPS01 (sample SAMEA4835635, study PRJEB28245) | human gut metagenome | biome: gut microbiome; material: fecal sample | place: Denmark | collected 2008 | reverse complement strand
GGAGCCGATGACAATCGGCTTGCCATACTCGCAGTCGTATGCGGAACCATCAGGTGCCTGCCTCACGTTACGATCCTGCCAACGCAACGGATGCATCGGTGGCAGCAGCGAAACGTTCGGGCCGAACAGCACGTCGTCGCCAATCGTCACCGGGCAACAATCCAGCACAGTGAAGTTGAAGTTGGCGAACACGCGCTCTCCGATGGTGATGTTGCAGCCATAGTCGAAGAAAATCGGCCCCATCACGTCAAGGCCGGCACCGTGGCCGGGCAGCAGCTCATCGAGAATCGCGGCACGGGCGGCATGATCGGTACGCGACGCGGCGTTGAAGCGCGCGCACAGGTCGCCGGCCTTCTCGCGCAGGGCATTCAATTCAGGGTCTACCGAATTGTACAGTTTGCCGGCGAGCATCTCCTCGCGCTCGCTGGCGCGCGGCATACGCAGTTCGACGGGAGGCATGGTGGTGGATTCAGCATTGATTTCGCTCATTGAACACTCCTGTAATTTCGCGAAAGAGCATGGATGGACTCATTGTATCTACGGTCTGTGCGTGTGGGGCGAATCGGAAAACGGCAGTACGGCAAACGAGCGATGATGAACTATGCAAGTCGGGGCGCAATGGTGCAATGGTAGATTGTGAATACACAAGCGAACGGAGGTGGCGTGAGCGTGGAAGGCGGAACAACGCTGAAAGTCACGGATGAATCGCTGGCACAGGCGGCGCGTGTCATCCGGGATGGTGGATTGGTCGTCATTCCAACGGATACGGTATATGGAGTGGCGTGCGATCCGCGTAATAAGGCCGCTATCGACCGTATCTACCGGCTCAAGCGTCGCCCGCGCTATAAGGCGTTGCAGGTACTGCTCGCATCCACCGACCAGCTTGATGAGCTCGGTCTCGACCTGCCGTCCCCGCTGAATCGTTTGTCGGCGGCGTTTCTGCCTGGCGCGTTCTCGCCGATTGCCGTAGCCCGGCCCGACTGCACGTTGGAGACTTTGGCCGACACCGCCGATGGTCGCCCCGGCACGCAAGGCATCCGCATCCCCAATTCGGCGCTGTGCCTCGCGATTCTCAAGGCGACTGGCCCGCTGGCCGCGTCCAGCGCCAACCGTTCCGGCGACGAAAGCGCGCAGACCGTCCAGGAGGCGGTTGACGCGTTCGGCAGCGAAGTCGACCTGTATCTGGACGGCGGTCCCACCCAAGGCCATGTCTCCAGCACCGTCGTCAAAGCCGATCCGTACGCGCGCGACGGCATCGAGATCCTGCGTGAAGGCGTCATCGCCCAAAACGTGATTCGCAAGGCCCTCCACCTCAACGGCGGTGGACTCGGCGCATGAGAATCTACCTACTGATTGCCGCCATCGCCGGTGGCGTCACCTGGCTGGTGACTCCGCTGATTCGCCACGTCGCCATCGAAATCGGTGCGGTTGGCGAGGTGCGTGCCCGAGACGTGCACACCATTCCCACGCCGCGCATGGGTGGCCTTGGCATGCTGATCGGTTTTGCCGTGGCTACCGTATTCGCCAGTCGGCTGCCTTTTCTCTCGGGATTGTTCAACGGCAATTACCAGATGTGGGTGATTCTTGCCGGCGGCATCATGATCAGTCTGCTGGGCATGGCCGATGACCTGTGGGATCTCGATTGGATGCTGAAACTTGCCGGTCAGCTGCTGATTTCCGTATTCGTGGCTTGGGGCGGATTGCAGATCATCTCACTGCCTTTGGGTGGTTCGCTGATTACCGCCTCGCCGAGTCTGTCCATGGCGATCACCGCATTCCTGATTGTCGCCTCGATTAACGCGGTCAATTTCGTTGATGGCCTCGATGGCCTGGCGGCCGGTATCGTGGCGATTGGTGGCATAGCGTTCGCCGCCTATTCGTATATCATCGCCCGGTCTTCCCCGAGTTATGCTTCGTTGGCCACGCTGATCGACGTGATGATGGTGGGTATCTGCGTGGGCTTCCTGCTGCATAATTGGCATCCCGCCAAACTGTTTATGGGTGATTCCGGTTCGATGCTGCTTGGCTATCTCATCACCTGCGCTTCGATTGTGATGACCGGACGTCTTGACCCGGCCTCGATTCATGCCAGCATCTATCTGCCGGTGTTCATGCCAATTCTGCTGCCGATTCTGGTGTTGTTCCTGCCTGTGCTCGACATGTGTCTGGCGATTGTGCGGCGTTTGGCCAAAGGCCAGTCGCCCATGCATCCGGACCGTATGCACCTGCACCATCGCATGCTGAAGATCGGGCATTCGGTGCGTGGCGCCGTGCTGATCCTGTGGGGATGGGCCGCGCTGATCGCATTCGGTTCGCTGACGATTCTGTTCTTCAAAGCGCAGCATGTGGCCGTGGGCATGCCCATCGCCGTGGTGGTGCTGACCATAGCCACGATGTACCCCTATCTGCGGCATCGTATTCCCGAGATCCAAGCCGAGAACCTGACGCTCGAATCCGCACGCAAGAACGCGCAGCATGCTACGGTTAAGTCGCAGTCTGCAGTAGGGGAGAGCCGGGATTCGATTGGCTCTCAGGCAGCGGATTCGATGACTGATTCGCCTGCGGATTCGCGGGACTCGCAGGCGGGTGAGGTGCAGGACCCGGCAGCGGATAAGTGAGCGCTCACAAGCGTGTGTCGTGAAGGTCAGCGCGTGTTCATATAGTGTTTGTATGGCTACAAACCTCGATGAATTGAACGCCCAATCGGCGTATGCTCCCCTTCCTCCGATTTTCGCCAAGCTCGGCCTTGCCTATGATGATGTGTTGCTGCTGCCGAACGAGACGGATGTCATTCCTTCCGAAGTGGACACCAGCACTCATCTGACCCGCGAGATCGTGATGAAGGCCCCGGTCCTCTCCGCTGCCATGGACACTGTGACCGAGTCCGAGATGGCCATCGCCATGGCCCGTAACGGCGGCATCGGCGTGCTGCACCGCAACCTGTCCATCGACGACCAGGCCGCTCAGGTCGACGTGGTCAAGCGTTCCGAGTCCGGTATGATCACCGACCCGCTGACCGTCAGCCCCGAGGTCACGCTGGCCGATCTCGACAAGCTGTGCGGCAAGTTCCACATCTCCGGTCTGCCGGTTGTGGACAAGGACAACAAGCTCGTCGGCATCATCACCAACCGTGACATGCGCTTCATCGCCTCCGATGATTACGACACCCTGAAGGTCAAGGATGTCATGACCAAGGAGAACCTGGTCACTGGCCCGTCCAACATCTCCAAGGACGACGCCCACCGTCTGCTCGCCCAGCACAAGGTCGAAAAGCTGCCGCTGGTCGACGACGAAGGCCGCCTGACCGGTCTGATCACCGTCAAGGACTTCGTCAAGACCGAGCAGTACCCGGACGCCACCAAGGATGAGCAGGGCCGTCTGCGCGTGGCCGCCGGTGTCGGCTTCCTCGGCGACGCCTGGCAGCGTGCCTCCGCTCTGATGGAGGCCGGCGTGGACGTGCTCGTGGTCGACACCGCCAACGGTGAGGCCCGTCTGGCACTCGACATGATTTCCCGCCTGAAGCACGACTCCGCCTTCGACGGCGTGCAGATCATCGGCGGCAACGTCGGCACCCGCTCCGGTGCCCAGGCCATGATCGAGGCCGGCGCGGACGCCGTCAAGGTCGGTATTGGCCCCGGCTCCATCTGCACCACCCGTATCGTTGCCGGTGTCGGTGTCCCGCAGCTCACCGCCGTGTACGAGGCCGCCCAGGCCTGCCGTGCGGCGGGCATCCCCTGCATCGCCGACGGTGGCATCCACTACTCCGGTGACATCGCCAAGGCCCTCGTGGCCGGCGCCTCCTCCGTGATGCTCGGCGGCACGCTCGCCGGCTGTGAGGAAGCCCCGGGCGAGAAGGTGCTCCTGCACGGCAAGCAGTACAAGCTGTACCGTGGCATGGGCTCCCTCGGTGCCATGGCCCCGCGCGGCAAGAAGTCCTACTCCAAGGACCGCTACTTCCAGGCCGACGTGACCTCCAGCGATAAGGTCGTGCCGGAAGGCGTGGAAGGCGAAGTGCCGTATCGCGGCCCGCTGAACGCCGTGCTCTACCAGATGCTCGGTGGACTGCACCAGTCCATGTTCTACATCGGCGCCCACAACATCGCCGAGATGCCGGAGCGTGGCAAGTTCATCCGCATCACCGATGCCGGTCTGCGCGAATCGCACCCGCACGATATCGTGATGACCGCCGAAGCCCCGAACTACTCCGGCTTCCACAACAACTGATCGGTTGATGCCCGCTAGCTTGCGCTAGTTAGGGGTTGATTCCTTGTGGAAAGGGTCTGCTTATGCAGGCCCTTTTCGCGTATGTGGCTCGAGATAGCTTGTATGCGCTGGGGTATAGTCTGAACTGTTCTTGTAATAACGGATGACATGACGAAAAGAGGCTTACCATGGTCGACAGCCATGATGCAGAAACTTACAGCGCAAAGGATTCGCGCCTGATTTGGATTGACTGCGAAATGACGGGCTTGGATATCTTCGGCGGTGACGAACTGGTCGAAGTGTCCGTAGTGCCCACTGATTTCGATTTGAATGTGCTGGATGAAGGTGTGGATTTCGTTATCAAGCCGAGTCAGAAGGCTGTGGACCATATGAACGACTTCGTGCGCAACATGCACACCCGTTCTGGTTTGATCAACGAATGGGGGCATGGACTGAGCCTCGAAGAAGCTGAGCAGAAGGTCACCGATTATGTGCTGCGCTTCACTCCGGAAGGCGTGCGCCCGCTGCTCGCCGGCAACACCATCGGCTCCGACAAGAAGTTCCTCGACCACTACATGCCGGACCTCATGAGCCACCTGCATTACCGCAGCGTGGATGTGAGCACCCTGAAGGAGCTCGCCCGCCGCTGGTACCCGGCCGTCTACGAGAACCGTCCGCCAAAGAACGGCGGCCACCGCGCCCTCGCCGACATCATCGAATCCTTGGACGAGCTGCGCTACTACCGTAAGGCCTTCATGGCCCCCGCCCCCGGCCCGGACGATGCCGCCTCCAAGGCCATCGCCGCCGACGTCGTCTCGACCAGCATCCTCAATAAGTAGTCCGCCGTACTTGGCTCCCCTCCCTGAGGGTTATCACCTGCTATTGAAATGATTGGCTTTCATAAGTAATCTTATACTATAATAAATCTCATGTTGGTAAAGGAATGGGCCAGACTGGAAGGATTGCATCCGCAGACCGTGTGGAAGTGGTGCCGTCAGGGCACCATGCCCGTTCCTGTGGAGCAGACGCCGACCGGCATGTGGCTCATCCACGACCCGAAATACGAGACCGCATCGCATCCGAATCCCGCGGGCTCTCGTACCGTCTGCTACGCGCGAGTGTCCGGCGGTGGGCGGAAGGGCGATTTGCAACGTCAGGCCGACCGGTTGAAGGCGTTCGCCGTTGGCATGGGCGTCGAACATCCCGAAATCGTCACGGAGACCGGCTCCGGCGTGAACGAGAACCGGAGGAAGCTCAACCGGCTGCTCGCCGACCCGACCGTCGGCACGATAATCGTGGAGCATCGCGACCGGCTCGCCCGCATGAACATGGGACTGGTGGAGAACGCGTTGAAGGCGCAGGGACGCCGAATCATCGTGGTGGACGACACGGAACTCGACGACGATCTGGTGCGCGACGTGACCGAGGTGCTGACCTCGTTCTGCGCCCGGCTGTACGGACGCCGCGGGGCCGAACACCGTGCGGAGAAGGCGTTGGAGGCGATGCGCGATGAGCGCGTATGAGGCCGTCAGAATCCGTCTCGACCCGACCCCACGGCAGACACGGCTGTTGGAGTCCCATGCGGGTGGCGCGCGTTTCGCGTACAATCTGATGCTCGCGCACGTCCAGCGCCAAATCTCCTTGGGTGAGAAACCGGACTGGACGTTGTACGCGATGCGCCGCTGGTGGAACGAGTGGAAGGACGAAATCGCCCCGTGGTGGCGGGAGAACAGCAAGGAGGCGTACGGCAGCGCGTTCGAATGGCTGTCCCAGGCGTTGAGGAACTGGTCGGACAGCAGGAAGGGCAGGCGCGCGGGCCGCAGGGTGGGCTGGCCGAAATACAAGTCGAAACGCTCCGGTGTCCCGCGTTTCGCATACACGACCGGCAGCTTCGGCCTTATCGAGGACGACCCGAAGGCGTTGAGACTGCCGCGCATCGGACGCGTGCACTGCATGGAGAACGCCGCCGAACGCGTCCACGGCAGACGAATCGTGCGCATGACCGTCAGTCGCCATGCGGGCTTCTGGTATGCGGCCCTCACCGTCGAACGTCCCGCCGAAAGCGTTCCCGCGAAAAACAGGAAACGGAAGAACCATGATCGTCAGGTCGGCGTGGATCTGGGCGTCAGGACCCTCGCCACCCTGTCGGATGGCACCACGTTCCCCAATCCACGCAACTACGTCCGCACGCAGCGGAAACTCCGCCGCGCCCAACAGGCGTTGAGCCGCCGCGACAGGGGCATGAACCATGGATGCGGGTCGAAACGGTGCAACAGGGCGTTGGAGCGCGTGCGCCGAATCCACGCCCGCATAGCCGCCCAACGAGCCGACAACATCGGCAAGCTCACCACGTGGCTCGCCGACAATTACACGGACATCAGCATCGAGGACCTCAACGTGCAGGGCATGAGCCATAACAGGAGGCTTGCCAAGCACGTACTGGACGCGGACTTCCGCGAGTTCCGCCGCCAACTGGAATACAAGACCGCACGCGCCGGCGCGAGGCTGCACGTCATCGACCGGTGGTATCCAAGCTCGAAGACCTGCTCGAACTGCGGGACGGTGAAAGCCAAACTGCCCCTGTCCGAACGCGTCTACCATTGCGAGGAGTGCGGGCTTGCCATCGACCGCGACCTGAACGCGGCCATCAACATCCAAGTCGCCGGGAGTGCCCCGGAGACCTTAAACGCGCGTGGAGGAAGCGTAGGACAGGCCCACCCCAAAGGCGGGACAATGCGGCATCCGGCGAAACGCGAACCAAGCGGCGGCGAGAGTCGCGTGAGGCTTGGAGCTGGTCTCAGCAACGAGACTATGCAAGCTAGAACAAACTAGATTGCAACGGGAGTCTAGAGAGGTTGATATGCGCCAAACCGAAGCCTTGGCCATTCTGAACGCCGGCGCGAACGTGTTCCTGACCGGTGCGCCCGGTGCCGGTAAGACCTATGTCTTGAACGAGTTCATCCGCCAGGCTCGGGCCGACGGCGCCAGTGTAGCAGTCACCGCGTCCACAGGCATCGCCTCCACGCATATCAACGGCCAAACCATTCATTCGTGGAGCGGCGTCGGCGTGGCCACCGCCCTGAGCGCCAGCCTGCTCAAACTCATCAAATCCCGGCGCAAACGCAAGATTCAGGCCACGGACATCCTCGTCATTGACGAGGTTTCCATGCTGCACGCTTGGCTGTTCGACATGGTCGACCAAGTCTGCCGCGAAGTACGCCGTGATCCACGCCCGTTCGGTGGCATCCAGGTTGTCTTGTCCGGCGACTTCTTCCAGCTGCCGCCGGTTTCGGTGTCCGGGCGCAACCGCGACCTCATCGCCCCCACGCCCGAATTCATCGCCAGTCGCGAACGGTATGCCCGTGCCGGCTTGAACCCCGAAGGCTTCATCACCGAATCGCTGGTATGGCCCGAACTCAACCCGGTGATCTGCTATCTGACCGAACAGCACCGTCAGGATACCGGCGAACTGCTGACCGTGCTCACCGACATTCGCGAAGGCGACGTGACCCAGTCCGACCGTGACGTGCTCGTCACTCGTCTGGGCAAACTGCCCGAGCCCGGCCAGGTCGCCGTCCACCTGTTCCCGGTGAACCGGCAGGCCGACAATCTCAACGACATGCGCCTGAACCAGATCATGCTTGATCCACACGAGTTCCACGCCGAGACAGCAGGCCCTGCCAACCTGGTCGACCGACTCAAAAAGAACATGTTGGCCCCCGAGCGATTGATACTCAAGGAAGGCGCGGCTGTCATGGCCCTGCGCAACGACACCGATCGCCAGTACGTCAACGGCTCGCTCGGCACCGTGCGTGGCTTCGCACAGGAGAACAAGGGCGGCTGGCCGATCGTGGAATTCGAGAACGGCAACATCGTCACCATGAAACAGGCCACATGGGAGATGATGGACGGCGACACCGTGCTCGCCTCCGTCTTCCAGGTGCCGTTGCGCTGCGCGTGGGGCATCACCATCCACAAGTCGCAAGGCATGACGCTTGACCGTGCGGTCATGGACCTGAAGCGCACCTTCGCGCCAGGCATGGGATATGTGGCGCTGTCCCGAGTCGAATCGCTGGGCGGCCTCTATTTGGCCGGCGTCAACGAACGCATGTTCCTCGTCTCGCCCGATGCCGTGGTGCTCGACGGCGACCTGCGCGAAGCCTCGGCCGCGGCCTCCGACCAGTTGGCCGATGAAGGTGCAAACGCGTTCAAACCCGCCGAGCCGGACGAATTCGGTGCCAATCCCGACGATGACTTCGCCCAGGACGCGTTGTTCTGATCTTTAGAAGCGCTCCGTAGCAGCTACCATGGAATAAGAGGTGGTAGTTATGGTGCTATCCGAGATATTTCGTGGAAACAATGAGGTTCGCGAGGCCGCCCGAGCCGGTGTGCAAATCGATACGGTCAGTGTGGCTAGTGCGTCAGATGCAGCAAGCGCGGCAGACGGCAGCGGCAAAATCACTGGCGCAATACGTCCGTCAGCGGTGGCCGGTTCGTTTTATCCGGCTGACCGCACCGCGCTCAAACAGCTAATCAACCAGCAGCTCGATTACGGCCGAAAGCTTCTGCAACAGTTGGAGCCCACACTTCCAGCGGGGGTGCCGAGGGCGGTAATAGTGCCGCACGCCGGATACATATATTCCGGCACGGCAGCTGCGCTCGCTTACGCGCTCTTGGAGCGTGGGCGGGGGAGCGTGACTCGCGCGGTAATCGTAGGGCCGACTCACCGCGTGGCCGTGCGAGGCGTCGCCTGTTCCACGGCAGCGGCGTTTGAAACGCCGCTGGGCACTGTGCCGGTAGACATTGCAGCCGAGCGTAAGGCTCTGGGCCTGTCTGTCAATGAGCCATTGCGCTCCGGTACACATGCCCGTCCGGGCGCGCCGGCTCCCGCAATGATCGTCAATGCCCCAACCCACGCACAAGAACATGCGGTAGAAGTGCAGATTCCGTTCCTGCAGACCGTGCTCGGCCCAGACCTCACTATCGTGCCGTTGAACGCGGGCGATGCCACGCCACAAGAGGTGGGTGATGTGTTGCGTGCTTTGTGGGGTGGCCCGGAAACCGTCATCGTGATTAGTTCGGATCTCTCGCACTATCATCCGCACGAAGTCGCCCGCGCGTTGGATGACCAGACCATTGCGGACATTGCGGCTTTGCATCTGCCGATTCACCCTCGCCGGGCCTGTGGCGCATACCCGATCAACGGCCTTCTGGATGTGTTAAAAGGCCGCAAGGACATGAGGCTCTTCGAGCTCGGCTGTTCCACTTCCGGCGACGACGGCGTGGTGGCGCTCGCCGGCCAACCTCGCCCCGCAATGCGAGACGCCGACGAGCCGGTAGTGGGATATGTCTCGTTTGCCGCGTGGGAATCCAAGCCGGAAGCAGATGCTCTAGCCGGTGCAGATGACTTAGGCACATCGGGTACGCCATCCCACGGTGAGGTGCTGATGAAACTTGCCCGTGCCGCTATCCGGGAACGGCTGCATATCGAGCATCCGACCGCCGCTGATTCGACCGCGTCCATTCTTGCCGCAAACCCATGGCTGAACGAGCCCGGTGCCTGTTTCGTCACCCTGACCGAGGGTGGCCGGCTACGCGGGTGCATTGGTTCGCTGGTCGCCCACCGCTCGCTCGGCAAGGACGTGGCCGAGCACGCAGTGGATGCCACCACCCGCGACCCACGTTTCACCCCGGTCACCGCCGCGGAATACCCGCTGCTCAACGTGGAGGTATCCGTCTTGGGTGAGCCCGAGCCGATTACAGTGAACTCCTGTGACGCCGATTCGCGCGGTACCGGCTCGAAGACCGCGACTCTGGCATCGCTGCAATCCGGACCTCAGACCGACGCCGTCAAACGGGACGGCAGCAACGTCGAACACCCGGTACGTTCGCGCACTGAACTTGAGGAAGTATTACGCCCCGGCAAAGACGGTCTGATTCTCGCCGACCGTCGTGGCCGCAGCGCCACATTCCTGCCACAAGTGTGGGATGAGCTGCCCGATCCGCACGATTTCGTCGCTCACCTGCTCGCCAAAGCCGGTATCCGCCCTTCCTACGACTGGACCGATAGCGAAATCGACTGTCAACGCTACGAGGTGACCGCCTATGCCGAGCATTAACGCAGCAACCATATCTCCTCCCGCTGGCAAGAGGTGGCGCGAAGCGCCGGAGGGTGGTCATCGGGAATCGTGCGGTCATACGGCGTCAGTCACAGATGTTCGTAACCCCGCCATAGCCCGCTGGCAAACGCAATTCCACGACGGTACCAACCGCGCTCGCTGCGAACTATGCCCGCGCCGCTGCGTCCTCAAGCCCGGCCAACGCGGCTTTTGCTTCGTCCGCTCAAACCACGACGGACTCATCGTCTCCGACACCTACGGCCGCAGCTCCGGCTTCGCCGTGGACCCAGTGGAAAAGAAGCCGCTCAACCACTTCCACCCCGGTTCCAGTGTGCTGAGTTTCGGCACGGCTGGCTGCAATTCCGGTTGCCGATTCTGCCAAAACTGGGATATTGCCAAAGCCCGCAGCTTCGACCGGCTCGGCATGGAAGCCAGTCCGGAGAAAATCGCGCAGGTCGCGGCCGACCGGGGCATCGATTCGGTGGCGTTCACCTATAACGATCCGATCGTGTTCGCCGAATATGCCATCGACACGGCCGAAGCCTGCCGAGCGCTCGGCATCCATCCCATCGCCGTGACTGCCGGATACATGAGCGCCGAAGCCCGGCCCGACTTCTACGCGGCCATGGACGCCGCCAACATCGACCTCAAAGGCTTCACCGAAGAGTTCTATTGGAAAGTGACCGGCACTCATCTGGTCGATGTGCTCGAGACCATCGACTATGCGGTCAACGAGGCACGCACACCAGAAGGCGAACACGTGTGGGTGGAGCTCACCACGCTACTCATCCCTGGATTCAACGATGACGACGCCCAGCTGCATGCTGAATGTACATGGATACGCGAGCACTTGGGTCCGGACGTGCCGCTGCACTTCTCCGCATTCCACCCCAGTTACCGCATGATGGACGTACCGCCCACCCCGCACGAGACTCTGACCCGCGCCCGAGACATCGCCCTCGAAGAGGGACTCAATTATGTGTACACAGGCAACGTGCATGATCGTGAAGGCGATACCACGTATTGCCCAAACCCTGAATGCCGGGCCAAGCTCGTGGAACGCGATTGGTATCGAATCATTGCCAATCGTTTATCTGCCGGATACGGTGGCAATGGGCACTGCCCCGTATGCAGGACTGCTATCGCCGGACGTTGGTAATCTGCCTCAGGTCGCCCGCGCGATTCACCGCAGATCGCCAATACGCGCGGCAATCGTCCTCATCGATTTGAGGCTCGCCTCATAGCGCGCGGCTGCCACAATCAGAATGATGCCGCCCAAAGCAAGCCACAATGCCGGCCAGCTACGCAGCATCGGGCGTACTTGCGGCAAACGCACACCCACAATCAGCGCGGCCGCTCTGGACAGGCCGGCGATAAGATCCACCGGGGCATACGGTTGCGGGTTGGTCCATGCAAGACCGAGGAGTATTACGCCGGCAAGAATGGTGGCGCATGTCTCAATAACCTGTGATGCGGTCAGCCGTCCCGACGAACGCCCGAATCGCTCTTGCGCGACTGATGGTTGGTTCGGCTGGGCCATTGCCGGATTCGGGTAGGGGCAGGGAGAAGCATAGGCCCGGCCCGGCTGTTACGGTTGATACGGGCAGGCCGCTTGTTCCGGGACCGACATAGGCGATTGCGCAAACGGTGGCATGGCCATTGGCTGTTGCGATACCGCTTGTTGTGGAACTGCCGTTGGGAATTGCGGGGGCTGCAGCAGAAAATTGCGGGGCCCATGCTGGGGCCGGTTGATACACCGGCTGCTCCGGGGATTCCGGCTGATTCCCCTGTTGCTCGGTCGGTTGCGTCATCGTGCCCTTCTACCCTTCTAGCCGTCATTGTTGCACGAGTGAGTCCGAATGCCAAGATGAAGGT
>ULPS01042258.1_pt1 | contig 12207 bp, 11 predicted proteins | sample 1953711 | NCBI WGS metagenome assembly ULPS01 (sample SAMEA4835635, study PRJEB28245) | human gut metagenome | biome: gut microbiome; material: fecal sample | place: Denmark | collected 2008 | reverse complement strand
CCACCTGCTATTTCAGGAAAAACCGTACCAGCTTTTCATCCCCTTTTCGATAGGGCTGATACCGCATCGGGAGATCGATCCATGTCTTTTTGTCCACGATGCTCTTATAGTGTGTGAATGTATCGAATCCTGTCTTGCCGTGGTAAGCGCCCATACCGCTTTCTCCGAAGCCGCCGAAGCCCATCTCCGAGGTGGCAAGGTGGATGATGGTGTCGTTGATGCAGCCGCCGCCGAAGCCGCAGCGAGCGGTCACTTTCCTTGCAGTCTTCTTGTCCGATGTGAAGATATACAGTGCCAGCGGATGGGGCATGGAATTGATCCGCCGGATGACTTCGTCCAGGCTGTCGAATACCAGGATCGGCATGACAGGACCGAAGATCTCTTCCTGCATGACAGCGTCGGAGAAGGTCACATTGTCCATGACTGTGGGCTCGATGCGCAGAGTGCTGCGGTCTGAGCCTCCGCCGTGGACGACTTTCTTCTCATCGATCAGTCCAAGGATCCGGTCAAAGTGCTTTTCGTTGATGATCTTTCCGTAATCGGAGCTGTGGAGCGGCTGCTTCCCGTACTGTCTGCGGATCTGCTTCTGGACCTCCTTGATCAGCTGGTCTTTCACAGAACGGTGACAGTAGACATAGTCCGGCGCTACGCAGGTCTGCCCGCAGTTCAGATATTTTCCGAAGACGATCCTCCTTGCCGCAAGCCTGATGTCCGCAGTCTGGTCCACAATGCAGGGGCTCTTCCCGCCCAGCTCCAGGGTGACAGGGGTCAGGTGTTCGGCGGCGCTGCGCATGACCTCTTTCCCGACTGCCTGGCTTCCGGTGAAGAAGATGTAGTCAAAGTGTTCCCGCAGAAGGCAGGTGTTCTCCGCCCGTCCTCCGGTCACCACAGCCACATACTTAGGATCAAAGCATTCGGTCAGGATGCTAAGGAGCACTTCGCTGGTGTAAGGAGAATAGGCGCTGGGCTTTACCACAGCAGTATTTCCTGCTGCCAGAGCATCCGCCAGCGGAGAGAGGGTCAGCATGAAAGGATAATTCCAGGGACTCATGATCAGTGTCACTCCGTAAGGCGACGGCTTCTTATAGCTCCGGGAGCAGAACTGGGCCAGCGGCGTGTGCACCCGCTGTTCTCTGGCAAACTTCCGCGTGTGTTTCAGCATGTAGCTGATCTCTTCCAGTACCATGCCTGTCTCGCACATATAGCTTTCAAACCCGCTTTTTCCCAGGTCTTTTTGAAGCGCCCTGCGGATCTCCTTCTCGTGGAAAGAAATAGCGTCGTAAAGTCTGCGGAGAGCGGCGAGACGTGCGCTCACCGGAAGTGTGGCTCCGCTCTGAAAATAGCTCCTTTGTCTGGTGACAAGGTCTTTGATTTCCTGTTCTGTCATGTTCAGTCTCTCCTTTCTCAACAACAGTCTCTTTGGAAGATTCAACGGTTTTCGCACAGGGTATATGGAGCAGATCCTTTTCCCTCGCAGAAATACTGTACTTCTTATTATTTTGTTTATTTATCAGTAAAATATTATCAACAGTATTTTTGTTTGTCAATCAAACTGGGAAAACGGCGAAGGTCAGAAACCAAAGGACGCCGGAATAAGGATCCTTCTGTGAAAATCCGAAAGGAAATGAAAGAAAGTAGATCTGGGTATTGACATTATCGGCGGGAAGGGGATAATGATAGATGGAGAAAATATATTGGAAACAGGAGAGTTTTAGAGATGAAAATCGCAGTAACTTATGATAACGGAAATATTTTTCAGCATTTCGGAAGGACAGAGTCCTTCAAGGTGTACGATGTTGAGGACAATAAGGTGGTATCCAGCGAAGTGATCGGTTCTAACGGTGTCGGACACGGCGCGCTTGCGGGACTGCTTGCGGACCGGGCTGTGGACGTTCTGATCTGCGGCGGAATCGGCGGAGGCGCTCAGCAGGCGCTTGCTGATGCAGGAGTCGAGCTGGTGGCAGGAGCAGAAGGTGATGCAGACCAGGCTGTGGAAGCTTATCTGAAAGGAGAGCTGATCTCCACAGGAGCAAATTGTGACCATCACCACCATGAGGACGGACACAGCTGCGGCGATCATGGGGACGGACAATCCTGTGGATCAGGCGGATGCGGGGACAGCTGCGGAGGAGGCTGCGGTTCAGAGCCGAAGCTGACAGGACGCAATGTTGGAAAGACCTGCCGTACACACTACAGAGGAACCTTCAATGATGGAACTCAGTTTGATTCTTCCTATGACCGGGGTGAGCCGCTGGAGTTCGTCTGCGGCGCGGGCCAGATGATCAGAGGTTTTGACGCGGCGGTCGCTGATATGGAAGTGGGGCAGGTCGTAGACGTCCATCTGATGCCGGAAGAAGCTTACGGCATGCCGGATCCGAACGCAGTCTTCACAGTCGAGACCGCACAGCTGCCGGGCTCGGAGGAACTGGAAGCTGGACAGCAGGTATATCTGTCCAACCAGTATGGACAGCCTTTCCCGGTGAAGGTTGTGACGAAAGATGAGACAACGATCACATTTGACGCAAACCACGAGATGGCGGGAAAAGAGCTGAATTTCCGGATCGAGCTGGTCGAAGTAAAATAAAGACCGGATATAGAGAGAAATGCTGCAGCCTGACGCAGGCAGGGCTGACAGATAAAAAGCTTTGAAAAATGGAGCGGTGTACAGAGAGTGGTGTACAGCCGCTCCGTTTTTTGATAATATGAATAAAGCAGCTGCCGCTTTCCTCTGAGGAGCGCAGAAGGCTTATAAATGAGGCGGCTGAATGACTAAGGCAAATTGGAGGCATTTTATGAAGTACGATTTCACATCGATCATGGACCGCAGGGGCAGAGACGCCCTTGCAATAGACAGCATAGGAGAGAAGATATGGGGCAGCGAGCCGGAGAAGCCCCAGGAAGGATTTGACTTTATCCCCATGTGGGTGGCGGATATGAACTTTCCTACCTGCCCGTCTGTCACGGAAGCAGTAATGAAGAGAGTGCAGCACCCTGCGTTCGGATATTTCCGTCCGTCTGAGGAATATTACGATTCCATCATCCGCTGGCAGGAAAAGCATTTCGGTGTGACCGGACTGAAGAAAGAGCATATCGGCTACGAGAACGGCGTCCACGGATTTGTGACGAGCGCGGTCCAGGTGCTCTCCGAACCCGGAGACAGGATCCTCCTCCACAGCCCGTTCTATCTCGGGTTCCGGGAGGACATTGAGGGACTGGGACGCATATCTGTTCACAGTCCTCTCAAGAAAGACAGCAGCGGGATCTGGCGGATGGACTATGAGGATATGGATCGGAAGCTGAAAGAGAACCACATACATCTTGCCATCTTCTGTTCCCCTCACAATCCTACGGGACGTGTCTGGGAGCGCTGGGAGCTGGAGAAGGCGATGGAGGTCTACGAGGCAAACGACTGCTATGTGATCAGTGATGAGATCTGGGCGGATCTTACCTTTGCCGGGCGCCGGCATATCCCGACGCAGATGACAAATGAGTGGGCAAGGGAACACGTGGCGGCAGCTTACGCGCCCAGCAAGACGTTCAATCTTGCCGGACTGATTGGCAGCTTTCACGTCATCTACAGCAGTTATCTGCGGGATCGGATCTGCGGCCATGGAAGCGCGACTCACTATAATGAGATGAACGTTCTCTCCATGCACGCTCTGATCGGGGCGTATCAGCCGGAAGGATATGAGTGGCTGGAAGAGCTTCGGACTGTGCTGGAAGGGAATGCCCGCTGTGCCGTGGACTTTATCCGGGAGCATTTCACCGGTGTGGACACAGCGGATCCCCAGGGAACATACATGCTCTTCCTTGACTGTACAGAGTACTGTGAGAAAAGCGGAAAGTCCATTGACGACGTGATCAGAGCAGGATGGAAGGTGGGCGTCGGCTGGCAGGACGGGAGAGCCTTTGGCGGTCCCTGTCATATCCGGATGAATCTGGCGTCGCCGCGGACGAGGATCGAGGAGGCGTTAAAGCGGCTGAAGGAGTATGTGTTTGTGTGAGATGTGAATTGAGGAGAAAAGTATGATACTCAGAAAGGTCTGTATAGATGCAAAAGAAAATATCAGGTATTATAAAAAGAAGGATTTTGACAACTTGCATCCGTCCTATCTCTCATTTCCTAAAAAGGGCGAATATTTTGATGAAGAAAAAGCTAAAAATTTGAGGTTGTTTGTCTGGCAGCAGATGTCGATCAATTATTTTCATAATCTGCTGATGAGGAAAACTCTTTACTTCAAAAGATTTTCAGATTTCGACCGCAGAGACGAACGGCCTGTCGAATTCTATAAAAAGGCTTTTTTTGCAGAGAAAGAAATATCGGATACATACAAGAAAAAATTGATTTCGCAGTTTTCGGATATGGTCTATATTTCCTGCTGGTATCAGTCGGAGAATCTGACAGATATTGTATTCAAAGAATATGCAAAAGGAAGTGTTGGCGTAGCTATAGGCACGGATGTAGTAACTCTTTTAAGCCAACTGTCCGGCTATAAAGGCGGCGCTGACGGGAAAAACAGAGCACAGGATGAACTGTTTTATGGAGATACACTATATCTGTCGGATAAATTTGGGAGTGAGCTGACGCTGGAACATGCCGCCGACCTGATCACGCCGATATTTCTGAAAAGTGAAAACCATAATGACGACAGAGAATTCCGTCTTGCATATGTCAAAAATTCCTGTTACATACAGCCGTCCCGTTTCTCGAGTATGGAGATAGATCCATCGGGACTGGAAAAGGACCATATAGATATCGACATCAGAGATATTAAGTCCTTGATAAAAAGAGTTGCGATACGAAATGATGATCAGTGTACAATGGAGCTTACAAAGCATCTGCTTAATTATTTCGGCTTTCACATAAAGAAAGCTGTATCCATTGACGGTTTTGATGTTTTGGTGGTTTAGGTTTGGGAGAACAGATATGGCAGGATATGAATTCTATAATGCGCTTTTTGATACTGTGATCCAGCGCAAAAATTATAACAATCTTTTATACTATAATACTAATGACCATAAGAAAAATCCGGAAGAAGCAAGACAAAAAACGGATCTGATGTTTGTCACCTATTATACAGGAATCCTCCGCTGGCAGATGCTGGTGACCGGCAAGGTGATCTTAACAGACTCCATGTGGTACGACAGCCTTTATTTTAAAAAGCTGATGCACCGTGAGGGGAAAAAGACGGATGGCTGCCAGGATGATCTTACTTTCCCCGGCTTGATCGATTTTGTGCGAAAATGTAAAGAATGTGGATATACTCCGCTAGAGGTCAGGGTGAGAAAAAAACATATTCAAATGTTTTTCAAAGAGTTTTACTTCAGTTCTATAGATGATCCTTTTTTGCGCAACGCTCTTCTGAAAAAAGGGAACAGATTTAAATGTCCAGATAATAAAAAAATGGAAAAAGATCTGACTGCATATAAGAAGGCACTGAAAAAGATAAAATCATCAAAAGGGGTCGCCAAGGAAAATGTTGCCTCATTTTTCAATGATATTCAGACGCTGGGGGAAGGTTTAAAAGAAATATCAGAGATCGAGTATTCAGAAGGAAACTGGCCGTCGTTAGGAGGGAAAAATCCAATTTCAGAAGCATTTCAGGAGCTGAGAAACAGCTTTGAAACACAGTATGAAATACAATTAGGCGAAAATATCGAGTATTTCGAAATCATCAGGGAGGAATTGAAAAAGGATAAGCCTCGCCGGTCTGTCATAGAGGATACGCTTGAGAAAATGAAAGTCGAGTGGTGGGCGCCCATCATAAAAGACTTTTTTGATTTCTTTGAAGAAAAATATAACCGGGCAATTTCTGAGGCGCAGCAGTTATCATATCTGGAAAACAGGAAAATCTTTGAAAATGCGCTGTTCCCGGAGAGCAGAGAGAGCAGTCCCAAAGACTTTGAACCTGTAATCTGCAGCGCCATGAGATTTCTTGGCGAGATGACCTGGGATAATTTCCGAAGGATGTACGTGCAGGCTTTAAAAAATAGAGAGGATAAAATCTTGGCTGCATTGAGAAAACCGGATTATGTTCTTCTTGAAGCTGAGTCCGGAGGCATGGAAATAGATGGGCGCAGCCTGTATGATATAATATTCGGCGATAAGGTGATTTTTTTCAGCCTGGAAAACAGACAGCGGCTTTTTATTCCTGAAAGGTTCAGAGATAAGATAAAATGCGAAGAAGGATCGCTTGAATATGATAGATGTTTCTTGTTTTCAAATAAAGAGAATCCTTCCGTGGCATCCTATTTTACAGATCAGTTTGATGTGGATGCTGCGAAAGCGCTTTTGTGTCCTGTGAATCAGAACGCTGATTTTTGATGGTGAGGTGAATATGAAAGAAAATCAATTTTCAAACAATAAGTTATTTTTTTATCCGGACAGGATAAAAAAGGTTCTGGACGGAGAAACTACGGATCCTGTGGTATATGAAGTCTCCCTGAGCGGAAACTGCAATTGCGCATGTCAGTACTGCTGCTGTCAGAATTTTCACGGCGGCAGTCAGCTGACCCGCGGACAGATTGAAAGAGTAGTGAATGAAATCGCTGTGAATCACGGAGAAGCGGTCACTCTGACGGGCGGAGGAGAACCTATGATGAACTCTGAGTTTTCCTATTGTATCGATAAACTGAGCGAGAAACATATTTCTGTAGGGATTATCACAAACGGATTGCTGCTCAATGACGCAAATATTGAATCTGCCGCCCGGCATGCTTCTTTTTTCCGCATCAGTCTTGATACGGCAGATGAAAAGCTGTATCAGTCCATGCGGGGAACTTCGCTGGATCGCACGCTTCTTGCGGGACAACTGGAAAGACTGGTCAGAAAAAGAGATGCATACGGCACAGAACTGCTGATAGGGGCACAGATCGTATACTGCTCTCAGCCGGATATAGATATTGAACGAACGATACTGTTCTGTAAAGACTGCGGGCTGGATTTCCTGCAGATCCGTCCTGTTGATAATGTTACCGGTCACTCATTCATTCCGCAGTATAACTTCTATCAAAGCAAACGCCGGTTTTTAAATGAGATGCGTGAGAAGCACAGTACGGACAGGTTTTCGGTCATCATCAATGAAAATAAATTTGAAGAATATGATACGGGCAGCGTCGGAAAAGAATATCCATGCTGTCTTGGCGGAAATTTTACCGCTGCGATCGGACATGATATGCAGGTGTATTACTGCTGTGCCAATATCGGGAATCCCGCACTTGCGATAGGAGACCTGAATACTGAGTCCTTATTGGATATTCTCAGATCTGATGAACGAAGAAATCTGATTGCCAAGCCGAGGTGGGAATTCTGCCAGCAGCAGTGCAGGAACCACAAAATGAATAAGATTCTGCAGGAATTATCGCAGATGGACCGCGGACGCGCGGAAGAGATTATACGGCAGAAGGGGAGTGAGCCGAGACCGCTTCACTGTGAATTTTTATAGTCAACTAAAAAAGCAGCGGATAGTCAGCACCTTAATGTTCATTGTCGAGAAAAGAAGTAATGAAAACAGCCTGGGAGACAGTCTTCCGGGCTGTTTTGTTCTCCAGACAAGCAAATAGACGTCACTTTACTATTCTAATGACTGAAATATTATTCCGAAAATACCAATATTATTCCGAATCGAATTGATAATATTCCGATAATGAAGTAAACTACTGATTAAAGAGAGGTGCAGAGCTATGTATATGACGGTAAAGCAGGCGGCGGAAAAGTGGGGAATCTCAGACAGAAGAGTCCGTATTCTGTGTTCTGAAGGGAAAATTCCGGGGATCACGCGCAGGGGACGAAGTTGGATGATCCCTTTGGATGCGAGAAAACCGGAGGATGGACGGCATAAAGCGTCGGAGAGTATGCTTGATATAATAGACAGGAAAAAGAGAACGCTGGATTCCGGACGCACCTTGACAGAAGGAGAAAAACAGCGGCTGGCAGAAGAGTTTGCCATTGAGTATATTTATAACTCAGGTGCGCTCAGCGGAAATACGCTGACTCTACGCGAGACGGATCTGGTACTGCAGGGGCTGACCGTTGAGGAGAAATCTCAGAAGGATCAGATAGAAACGGCCGGGCATAAGGAAGCCCTCCGCTTCGTGAGAGATCTGGCAGAAGATCGGGTGCCGCTGTGTGAAAGCATCATGAAGCAGATCAATTATCTTGTCCTGCCAGACAAGAAAAGCGGCAGGGGGATATACAGAAGGATTCCGGTCAAAATTCCGGGAACAGAGCATGAGCCTGTGCAGCCGTATCTGATCCAGGCGAAAATGAAACAGCTGCTGGAAATGTATCGGAAGAGCACAGAGCATCTGATCACCCGGCTCGCGCAGTTTCATCTTGAATTTGAGGAAATTCATCCCTTTATCGACGGAAACGGCAGAACAGGACGGCTGCTGGTGAACCTTGAGCTGATGAAAGCCGGATATCCGCCCATTGATATCAAGGCTGCAGACGAAAAGGCATATTATCTTGCATTTGCTGATTATCAGGAAACGCATGATCCTAAGGCGATGGAAAAGCTGTTTGCGGGGTGTGTGAATGAGAGGCTTGACTGTTATTTATCGATATTGTAGAGCTTTGTTATGAGGTGAATTGGGCAGACGGCTTCAGGCTCGTTCTGCCAGGATGTTTTGGTGAAAAAGGAGGAACTGGTTGTGCTGCCAGACGGGAAAATTAAAAATTCCAGAGAGTTGGAATTTGTTGTATTTTGTATTGAAAATGTTGCTGTCAGGCTTGGCGTGGATGCGGAACAGGTCTACCAGGCATTTACCGAAAAAAGTGATATTCTCAATGGCTATATTGTGCCGGAATATGAAGTCCTGCACACCCAGAGCCGGGAATATATCGTGGAAGATATCCTTGATGTGATGAAAGAAAGGGGCGTAGAGATATGATACTCTATCATGGTTCCTATTTGGAAATCAAAGAGCCTGATCTGACTCATTCCCGGTCTAATGTGGATTTCGTGAGCGGGTTTTACGTTACGCCGTTATATGATCAGGCAGCAAAGTGGTGCGGCAAATTCAAACGGCGTGGGAAAAACGGAATTAATCAGCCACCTGCGCTATGAAAAGCCGAATCTGCAAATCTGTTTCCGTACAGAGAAGGCATTAGAACTTCTGCACTTTGAAGGGAGTGAAATGGTATGAACGCAAACCCGATCTTACTTCAGAAAAAATATAGCCGTGTTATTGGGCGCTTTGCCAAACAACAAGGTATTTCACTGGATGTTGCATTGGAATTCTTTTACCATTCCGAGGTTTATCAGTTGATGCGGGACGGCGTTTCCGATATGCACTGCATGAGTGATGAGTATCTGGCAGAGGAACTGGGGCAGGAATACCAGATGAAGCGTTAGCGTCAGTGTACAAGAGAAAAATCTGCTCTTGATTACTACACGACATTTTCGAAAAATGCATGAATAATCACAAGGAGATAATTTTTGATAGAAAAGCATGAATTGCGGAGGAGCCGGTATGAACGAATATTTTTTGTATATTAATAATGAATTGCTACATAAATTGGAATTTTTTATTTATGATCATGATCAAAGTGGTTTGATGTATAATGAAGCAGAGCTCGTTATTAATTTTACCATAGGAAATAAAAACGATTTAACAGAATCCAAAAACCGTAAAAATATTTATAAATTACGCTCATTGCTTTCATATCATAAAGGAAAAGTGTCTCTGCAACCGAGTGAGATTGAAACTGCTATTGAAATATTTTTAATGTTTTTACGTACTAAAAATATCGAAGCGTCCATGTGTTTAGAAAATTTACTTGATACTATATGGACAATTGAGGAAGAAGGGGAAACATGGCCTTGCGTTAAACGATTGAATGGCATTTTGGCCTCCGTTTTTTTAATATATTTTTCTAGTAAAGCTATATTGCAAAAGGAAGATGAAACTCAATTTAGTATGAAAGAAATATTTCGGCAAGGTATTAAATATTACACTAAGGAAGATAAAAATTTTCTAAATAGAATATTTCTAATGGATAAAAGATTTGATTGTATAATCTCCTTAGTGCAGGCAAGCATGGTGATTGAAGGCAAAGAAGAAAGGTGTACCCCTGAATCTGAAAATATTATGTGGAAGGATTTTTCATTAATATTAGATAGATTAAAAGGTTTAAAGCAGTATAGAGATATGTTTATTTTTGTAAATGAAAGTGAGCATATTTTTAATATTGTAAGTAAAGAAATGAAAGGACGTTGGGAAAGGGCAAAAGCAGCTAGTTTATTCTATCTAGGAGAATATGAGGAAGCAAGTAAAATTTTGGATAGATATATGTTTGAATCTGAAGATTCAGTAAATGTTTGCGATTTATATAATAGTGCAATAAATTATGCTTGGGCGGCTGAGTATAAAGAAAAAGAGGATACTAAATGGGACTTATATATTAGTAAAGCGTATAGTTTAATTATCCATGCTGAAAATATTATTTTACAATCAAATAAGAATTATACAGAATATTTATATTTTCAGGTACTTTTGGAAAAATCATTTTTATTATCTGAAATGGGAAAATATGACGAAGCTTATAGGTGTTTTGAAACGGTATTTACAGGAACTAACAAGAAAGTAAAAAAATATTCGAATTTTAATACTCATCTTTGGATATTGATGAAATATATGTGCCTGCATCCTGACAAATATAATAAGGTGCTAAAGTGGTTTGACTATTTTTACGAAAATTTTAGCCATAGAAAATTAGGAAGATATGAAGTAATTGTAGATTTCTTTTACTCATTTAAAACCATATTGAATAATGATTTTGGAATTAAAATTTATCGTGATTTGCTAGAACTATTATTTCATGCATTAGAAATTCTTCATGAAACAAAAATCCGTGATATCTCGCAATTTGTTTTTCTCTATTACACAAAGGCGGAGCATTTGAGAATATTATTGGAAGATGAATCAGTGGAAGATTCTTTTTATCGATTGCCCATATTTCATGCTAGACATATGAATGATCCCCAAGAAGGGAAAATATTACAAACCTTTTTGCCGGCAAATGATATATCTCCTATAGGCGATCAAAATGCGTATAGAGAAAATTATGTGTTTTTAAAATCTTTTTTTTCATATAAAAAAGAAGATGGAAGAAAGCAGGTTAAAGAATTTTTACCTATGTGGGTTCAGTATGGAGATGATGCGAAGGGATGTTGTGTGATTTTGAACCATAGGACATTCAAAAAGAATAAGCTGAGGAGAATTGTATATTTATCAGATCAAGGAAAATGCAGTGAAGATAGAGATGAAATGGTACAGCAATACTTGGAAGAATTTGTAAAAGTATATGAGAGAATTTTGAATAATAGCATTAAAATTGATTCAAGTGATGTACAAGGGCGGGAATGTCTTGCTAGAATTAGATTATTATTGGAGGACATTGTTTCTAATATTTCGTATGTGTTTAAACATGAATCATATAAGCACGAAAAAGAAGTTAGGATAATTCTGAACAAGACAAGTTCTGATTTAAATGAGGTAAAAGTAATATCTGGGAATGTTCCAAAACTTTATATTTATAATGATAGTCAGACATATATTGATGAAGTTGTTTTGGGAGCCAAAATGGACAATCCTGAAAATTATGTACCATTTATCTATAAACAGGGAAAGAAAATGTGGAAAGATGAGAAAGAAAATCATATGAAGGTAACTCAATCCAAAATTCAGTATAAATAATCTTTTTGCTCAAACATATACCATGCATCATAGAGGATAACACTAGGGTAGTGATTCATTTTTACTACTTTTGACAGCTTCAATATGCAACATTTTGCTTATTCTGTGATTGTTTTAACAATCTCAGCGGCAATTACATACCCGGCAAATCGCGGCAAAACAGGGCAAACTAACGCAAATCAGGAGGACTTTAAAATATGATACGAGTGCTTTTCATCTGCCACGGCAATATCTCGAAAAGTCCTGAAAAAGCCTGTAAAATCAGTGGTTCTTTGGAGCAGAAGGGCGCTTACTACACCACTGCTACACCATTTTTGAAAGAACCTTGATGTGACAAGTTTCGATATATAAGAACGCAAGCGGCGATATTCCAGAATAGGAGTATCGCCGCTTGCTACATGTAGGTAAGTATGTTCCTTGAGCAAATGCTCATGTGCCATAAAGTAACACAAAAAAACAACAGACAGCCGCCACAATTCCGTAATGATTGATGCTTGACAGTCTCCT